>Ga0105239_10000653_pt1 | contig 49407 bp, 53 predicted proteins | sample KBSC44metaG_FD_92761 | JGI IMG/M metagenome (GOLD analysis project Ga0105239, IMG submission 92761) | Corn rhizosphere microbial communities from Kellogg Biological Station, Michigan, USA - KBS C4-4 metaG | ecosystem: Host-associated > Plants > Roots > Rhizosphere > Soil | place: Michigan, USA...
CAGCCACCTAGCAGCCACCTAGCAGCGCAAGTAACCCCAACCACCAGCAGACCAGCAACTGCAATCCGTGGCTCGCACGTATTACTGGGCCATCCAGTAGCCATTACTAGGCAGGTGGCATTGGCACTGGCAGCGCTGACATCTCCTCTCCGCCCCGTTCCTGACCTTCCTGCGCATCAATTGAATGCTCACCACAACTTCGAACCTCAACTCCAGTTCTCTCAAGACCATTCACCAACACAAACACCGTCTCCCATCGCTAATGCCTTCGAATTTAACCTCATAACCATTTTGGGTGTTTGGAGAGATGGATGGGCGGCCGAATGCGCCTGCAGCGTCCAACAACCACAATCAAGATCATCTCGTGGACCTGGGCAATCCGCAACCTGTCTACAGCTCAGGGCAGCGTCCACCAGTGGACGATTCTCAATTACTACAGACCTATAACATCGATGACTCTGACGATATCCAACCCAGACCCTCCACCAGCTACGATGACTTCGTTGGCGGAGGCAGATCTGCCCCTCAAGGCCATGCGCACCAGTCGTCAATAGCAACTGGCTCGAGTCGTCCTTTTACTGCCCCTTATATGGCCGATGGCTCCAGAAATTACTCCCAAACCTCTGAACTCAACAATTACTCGAAATATGGCGACGCCGATGATTATCCTGACGACGATGCGGGATACAAATACTATGACAACGGAGGCACTGCCGATGAACATATTCCCGGAGGCGGTGTCAAGGTGGTCGGACGGCACGGTCGGAATCGAAGCAGTCTCATGTCCATGAATGGTATCATGGATAGGGCTAAGGGGGCGCTGGGGATGAGGGACAGCAATTATTCCGATATGAATCTCCCCTTGACAGAGTCCGGCATGCAGAACACCAGGCCGAGGGCCGACACAGCGGGAACAGAGTCAACCTTCCCGTCGCAAGAGAAAAAAGGACTCAGCTTCGACAACGTCAAGGCCTTTTTTAGTAGGAACAAGGTCGATCCTGCTTCTCTGGGTCCCCGAATAATCCACCTCAACAACCAGCCGGTCAACGCTGGCAACAAATGGGTCGACAATCATGTCTCCACCGCCAAATACAACATTGCCACCTTCCTACCCAAATTCCTGTACGAACAATTCTCAAAATACGCCAATTTATTCTTCTTATTCACCGCCATTCTACAACAAGTCCCCAACGTCTCCCCAACGAATAAATTCACCACAATTGTACCTTTGGGCATCGTACTCCTAGTATCTGCAATTAAAGAATTGGTGGAAGACAATAAAAGAAAGAATTCGGATAAGTCGTTGAATGATTCTCGCGCTCAAGTTTTAAAAGGCTCCGATTTTACCGATACCAAATGGATCAATGTTGCTGTGGGCGACATTGTCCGCGTCGAGTCTGAAGAACCTTTCCCAGCTGACCTGGTATTATTGGCCAGTTCCGAACCAGAAGGACTGTGCTACATTGAAACTGCCAATTTGGATGGCGAAACCAACTTGAAAATCAAGCAAGCCATCCCGGAAACCGCGCATCTTGTCAGCCCAGCTGATTTAGGAAGACTCAGTGGTCGCGTACGCTCTGAACAGCCCAACAGCAGTTTATATACATACGAAGCAACTTTAAGCATGTTGGGCGGAGGAAGCGAGAAAGAACTACCACTCAATCCTGAACAGTTGCTACTTCGAGGAGCCACCCTGAGAAATACCCCTTGGGTCCATGGGTTGGTTGTATTCACGGGTCACGAAACGAAACTGATGCGAAATGCTACCGCGACGCCAATCAAGCGCACAAATGTCGAGAGAATGCTGAATCGACAGATTTTGATGCTTGTGGCAATCCTTCTCATACTCAGCCTTGTCAGCACGGTTGGTGATATTATTGTCAGACTAAGAGCTGGTACCAAATTGACTTATCTATATTACGGTAACTTCAATGTGGCGCAACAGTTCTTTCTGGACATCTTCACATACTGGGTTCTCTATTCCAATCTTGTACCGATCTCGCTCTTCGTTACGATCGAGTTGGTCAAATATTATCAGGCGTTCTTGATAAACAACGACTTGGATATTTACTTTCCAGACACGGACACCCCTGCGGTCTGTCGAACCTCATCACTTGTTGAAGAGCTGGGACAAATAGAGTACATCTTCTCAGATAAGACTGGCACATTGACTTGCAACATCATGGAGTTCAAGCAATGCACAATAGGTGGCATCCAATATGCTGGAGTGGTTACTGAAGACAGGCGTGCGAGTGGCCCAGATGATACCAGTGGTATACACGACTTCAAACAACTTCGAGAAAATCTCAAAAGCCACCCGACCGCAAGCGCTATCCATCATTTTCTGGCGCTACTAGCGGTCTGCCACACAGTTATCCCTGAGCGAAAGGATGAGAAATCTGAAATCAAGTACCAGGCCGCATCACCCGATGAAGGAGCACTTGTTGAAGGGGCTGTTCAGCTTGGGTACAAGTTTGTCGCCAGAAAGCCTCGGTCAGTTATCATCCAGGTAGAAGGACAAGAATTCGAATACGAACTTCTTGCCGTGTGTGAATTCAACTCCACAAGAAAGCGAATGTCGACCATTTTCCGATGTCCAGATGGTAAGATCAGGATTTATTGCAAGGGTGCCGATACCGTCATCCTGGAAAGACTAGCAAAAGACAACCCTATCGTTGACGTCACCTTGCAGCAGCTCGAGGACTATGCCACCGAAGGTCTGCGAACGCTTTGTCTCGCTATGCGTGAAGTGCCGGAGCAAGAATTCCAGGAGTGGCGTCAGATATTTGATAAAGCGGCCACCACAGTTGGAGGTAACCGTGCTGATGAACTTGACAAGGCCGCCGAGATCATTGAGCACGACTTTTTCCTGTTGGGAGCAACCGCAATCGAGGATCGCCTTCAAGATGGAGTTCCAGATACTATTCATACTCTACAGACCGCTGGTATCAAAGTCTGGGTCCTCACCGGTGATAGGCAAGAGACAGCCATCAACATCGGCATGAGTTGCAAATTGATCAGTGAAGACATGACGTTGTTGATTGTAAATGAGGAAAATGCAACCGACACCAGAAACAACCTCCAGAAGAAACTCGATGCCGTGCGCAACCAGGCAAAATCCGGAGAGCATGAGGTCATGGCTCTTGTTATTGACGGAAAGTCTCTCACATTTGCTTTGGAAAAGGACATGGAGAAGTTGTTTCTCGACTTGGCTATCATGTGCAAAGCAGTTGTATGCTGCAGAGTCTCACCCTTGCAGAAGGCTTTGGTTGTCAAGCTTGTCAAGCGCCACTTGAAAGCTATCCTTCTCGCCATCGGAGACGGCGCTAATGATGTTTCTATGATTCAAGCTGCTCATGTTGGTGTCGGTATCAGTGGTGTTGAAGGTCTACAGGCCGCTCGGAGTGCAGATGTTGCTATTGGACAATTCCGATATCTCAGAAAACTGCTCCTTGTTCATGGTGCTTGGAGCTACCAAAGAATCAGCAAGGTGATTTTGTACTCGTTCTACAAGAACATTGCCATGTTTATGACACAATTCTGGGTGAGTGACGAGCAAATATCGGGAAACGTCGTTCTTCTGCTAACCGCACCTAGTATTCGTTCCAAAACGGTTTCTCAGGCCAGGTCATCTACGAATCGTGGACCTTGTCCTTCTACAATGTTTTGTTCACCGTGCTTCCCCCTTTTGCCATGGGCATCTTCGACCAATTCATCTCAGCTCGATTGCTTGATCGATATCCGCAATTGTACCAGCTGACACAGAAAGGAGTGTTCTTCAAGATGCATTCATTCTGGTCGTGGGTTGGAAATGGCTTCTACCACTCCATTCTAGCTTATGTCTTCTCGTCCTACTTCTTCTATGAGGACCTTATCCTTTCAAATGGGCAGATTGGTGGCCACTGGCTTTGGGGAACAAGTAGCTATACAGCCATTTTACTTGTTGTCCTTGGGAAGGCCGCTCTGATCACTAACATTTGGACCAAGTATACAGTGCTCGCTATTCCAGGATCGTTTATCATCTGGCTCATCTTTATCCCGGCATACGCCTATGCCGCGCCAAACATTGGATCAGGCTGGTCTACCGAACTTGAAGGAATCATACCCAAGATGTTCACCTCTCCGGTGTTCTACGCCATGTGCCTCGTCCTCCCACCCGTTTGCCTCATCCGAGATTTCGCCTGGAAATACGCCAAAAGAATGTATTTCCCGCAGGCTTATCATCATGTTCAGGAGATCCAGAAGTACAACGTACAGGATTACCGACCACGGATGGAGCAGTTCCAGAAAGCCGTACGGAAGGTTCGGCAGGTCCAGAGGATGCGGAAACAGAGAGGTTACGCTTTCTCTGCTGGTGATGAGGGTGGACAGCAGATGAGAGTACTGAGTGCTTATGACACTACACAGCAGAGAGGCCGCTATGGTGAGATGGTCAGTAGTAGGAACACGGCTAATTTTAGCTAGTATTCCGCACTCAATTGTGGCGTTCTCTTGCAAATTCTTCTAGGCTGGGACTGGAGCGGGTTTACAGGATTTTCAACGGGATATGGGAATGTGTGAAAGTGATACGAACAAATAGGTATGACGATGACACGTGCGTAGGTGCGTGCATATACGCAATCGCATCCACGGACTTGTATGTACGGATGTATAGCAAAAATCTGAATTTTGTGGTCGTCTTTGGGTTTCTATGAGCACTCTTGACTTTGTCCCTCTGCGCATCAATGAGCTCGTGCCGGATATCGGAGAATTGATTGAAGCTTAGCTGGTTCTGGTCCATAGGGCTGGAACCCATAATTTCGAACCCATGACCCCCTAATTTAAATGGGTAGCGACTCGCGAGGCTGGCTCATTACTCCTAGCTCGTGTGATGGGCAAGGATGGAAGTACTCCGTACAGGGTGCTTTCCGACGCGTTTGCGCGTTCAACGGCCCATGGCCAAAGAGCATTTAAATAAATAATCCCAACTCCACTTCCACTTGGCTGGCACGGAGTCGTCTGTATTTATATGTACATATAATAGTCGGTACAGTCCACTCACGCCGTGCTGCTCAGTATTTACTATTGACTACATCATATACCCCGACTGCTATTCCCAAACAATTCATTCTCTTCAACAATCACAATGGCACCTGCCACCGACCGAAAGCGTAAGTTGAATCAACGAGGCTCCCCAACGATAGAACCAAGTTACCTGATTGTATTCTATAGGGAAGCTGGATAACTTCCTGGATGGCGCTCCGTCTCCATCTTCTATTGAGGCCAAGAAAGCCAAACTTGCCTTGTTGACTGATGAGCAGTTGGTTGATCGTGTCATCGCCCTCGAAGCAGAGGTATTTCGCTCACCTACACCCGCCGTTCTTGCACTGCTGTGGACTGCTCAAGGCGATCGGGACTGACAGTGTTGATTAGATACTTGCCCTCAAGAAGCAAGCAAAGGCGGGTACAGATGAAGCGGCCTCCTCGACAGGCGAATTGTCTGAGGATAAGCTCAATGCATCTACATTGAAGCTCCAGAAAACCATACAAAATGAGGTCAAGAAGCAGATGAAATGGCAGGTATGTCTCATTTCCTTGTGATCCCGAGTATCACATCAGCCAAACGTTACTGACGCATAGACTCTCCTCCTCCAGCCATCTTGCAAAACGGGTACAACAAAGTGGTCGTATACCTCTGGTGTGGCCAATGAAATCGTCTTCTTCAAGGCATTTGCGCTTCAGGCAAAAGATGAGAAAGGGAAGAAGTGGAAGCAGAAGAAAATCTCATCAAACGACTTCCAAAAGGCAGTGGGCGACATCGAGGCAAGAGTAAGTCTTTAGTATCCAGAAACAAAGGCCCCAAGCAACTGAACAGTCCTGACACATGTATTCATCAGTGTCGATACAACTACCTCCGCATCACTAGTGAGTTAGTGACTATTAAGTGGAACGAGGATGACCGAATGTTTACCGTGAGTGGGACCTACGGCAAATAAGTTGGAAATTACAGGAAATATTCTTTGAAACGTCCAATGCGCGCCAGTACTGTATAATGATATCAGCTTTCACATGCGTTGATGAGAATGCACTGATCACAGGTGACTTTCTATATGATGGTTGTAATGGTCATCGGAGGGGCTGACCTTCCACATCATGAACTCCCCCATTTCATTCCTAGGTATTTGGCTTCATTTCCTGTGCCCATGTTTTACAGAATATCATGATCAATCAGTGATCGCCCGCTCATGTTCAGACTCTTATTTCATTGGCCAGCTGTTGATACACGCATCACTCCTAGAGTGCATGAATGTTACATATATTTCAGTTATCGTCCTCCAGATGACGCTCTTTCTCGATGTGCCGCCATCTCATGGGCGACTGGTGAATGGGATTGGTATTCGCCACTAGCCCACGTGGAGGCTGGCAGCTCGCGTCTGGCTAGCCATTGCAAAGTCGGCGCACCAGAACCGCTCAACTCTGGGCCGTACCTTCGAGAATCAACTTCATGGAGACCGCTCCGCGAGGGGGATGGTGTCTTCATCTCTTTAAGGCTGGTCCCCCGGCGATTATTCCTCCTTCGCAGAATCCACCATGTAAAACCAATCAAGACCGAAGCACCTATGAGAGAGCATATGACAGTCGCAGCGACCAGACCACCAGATAAGCCATTAGAACGTCCCTGGGTATCTGTGTTTTGGTTTGAACCACCTGTGTTCTCGGGTGCAGTATTGGATGAAGAAGTAGACACGGCGATACCGCTGCCCGATGAGGCGTCGGTGACTGAGTACGACCTTGTCACAGCCGCGCCTTGGGTGCTCACTAGGAGGAACGTGCCTGCATCGAACGTGTCTGAGGCGTTATTTGTGTCGACCAGCTGGAAATGACATGGCAGCGGGAACAGCGTCGCTCCGATGCCTCCGTTAGGGTCGTCAATGGCATAGTTGCCGGTTGCCTTCACTGCCAGCGTGGATGATGTCAGTCACGAAACAACAATATGAGCACGAAGCAGAAATGAGATGTCTCACAAGGATTATTCAGTGGGTCGCCTGTATACGTTCCCGTAGCGTTATCCGTCAAACACCACATGCTCGCATTGAGGTTTTTCCATTCGCTCTGATACGACATCAGTAATGTGTCGATAACATTGATGGAGATCAAGCTGTGGTCAGGCCCCTGTGCCGTGGGGTACCACATGCTGACATGTCCGTTGGGCGAGACCTCAGGATCCTGAGCGTAGCTTCGGACTAAAAGGAGCGTGAAGATCAAATGCGCAATACGCTGGCCATCCTGTTGCGAACTATTGCTCAGAGATGGTCGTACTAGGTTGTCCCGCTTATATAAGATATTGAATTCGCGGCTGTGAAAGCCACCCGGAAACATACCACAAGCTTGTAGTATGCAGAATGCTGGACGAGTGTTGTCGTCGTGGGACAAACTCTGAAGCCGAGCGGAGCTGCAGAGTCTTATACGTGGCCTCAGGCCAACAAAACGGATGATGCGGCTGATCAGGTGAACAATGCGAGTAGAGTCTCCATAGGCCACTTCCTCATTGAAAACTCGAGTAGCCTTACGAGCATAGGAACTGCAGTTTTACTCGACGGCCAGCTGAGAACACGAAACATGAGGCGAGTGCGACCATTTTTAGGCTTTGCATGAAGCAACAATGGTTGAACCAGGGATGTGAAACCTGCATTGAAGGTGTGTTCTGCAGTAGTTCCCATTGATAGCACAGGATGCCATGAAGCGAACGCCACAGATTGAATGGATTGCTTTACACGCGCTCCATTGCACCACCACTGACCAATCCGCCCCCCTGGGTGCTCTTGTTTGCCTATTACATACGCACCATGGGCGCTTGGAATTTGGAAGCTGTATCCTTCAAACGAGGCGACCCTAATTCCACTCGGTTTGTTACGCGTAGACAAGGCATCTCATATTACCTTGGAGTTTGAGCTATACAAATCGGTTCCGCGTCGACCCCAGGTATTGGTTGGTTGGTGTAGATCAAACTCTGAGTACCTTCCGCGAAATTGTTCGATGGCATTTCTAAGTACCACTTCCGTAAGGCTGTGCGGACCCTCACGGATCCTTTTTGGACGGCTGCATGCACACGACGCTTAATAATAGCATCCCATGTCCGACCTAGGGAGGGCAGCAAGTTCTTGGGCTAAGTTCTGAGCGACCTATTTAGCAATTTGGGGTAAAGTGGCTGCCTTTTTTGCATTCGCCTCGCCCCAATCAGAACATGCACTTCTGGTCTTCAGGCGGGGGCCGGTGTGGACACTGGACTGTACGGAGTACAGAGCCTTATCTTTTGCTAGCGCTGTCGCCCTGGGGACAATTCATGCTCGTGGCTGCAAGGAGACAGGGTTGCCAGTGTGTCAGCATCTTCCCCCCGCGACCTCGATAGGGTGGTCGCCAGAGTGGCCGCAGGGCTGGGTGTTAAGCACCTGCCTTTTCGAGTCTTGGGCATGGGGCAGAGGGAGGAGACACTCTCTTGTCAATGTCCAGAAACAGCGTCATGCCCGCGATGCATATCCAGATTGCTGGTGAGAACGCAGGAGTACCCCGTAGTGTTTGAGGCATCATTGTATCTGCATGGGTTGTCGCTGACTCGCTTACTCCTATTTCACGGGGTCGCTGACTCGACCCGGCGGACGCCATCAGGCTGAGCATTGAGAACTTGGGAACCATCATTGATACTGCCTCCTATCTTTCAAATTCGCTCTTCTCCCACGCGGTATGCAGTACTCTGGACTACTGGGCCCGCCCTGTCCCAAGAACCTCAAAGTGCAAAAAAAGACACAAGGAAAGAGAGCTTTTCAACAATTAATCACTCTCTCAGTAATCCTCAGATCCCTCGCCAAATAGTCCGGCAAATTCCTTCGCCGCAGCCTGACAACGTTCATCACCTTTAGAAAGAGTTTCGTAGATTTTGTCATTGAGTTGAAACGCTTCCTCGATATTCCCACCGCCTCCACAGGTCTCGCGAACTTCACGGGCGTGGCAGCTGCTAAGCACTTTCGCAGCAAGAAACCAGGCTCGCGTCACCGAATCCCACGGAGGATTTGGTTGGTTAGATATGATCGTATCAGTGCTCCCATACAGGACAGCAGCAACACTTCTGCTTAGAACTTGGTCCTTTTTGATAGAGAATGCATAATCGAGGAATTGGTGCTGGCATACGATGGTACGCCACGACAGAGAGGTATTTATTTCTTTGCTATACTCGACCAAGGACTCGAAGTCAGCTGTCAATGTTGAGAAATGGTCAAGTCTTCCGTCCCAATTCGTGAGGTAGTCTGTTGTCATTTGGGGGACGGTAAAGTTGTTGACGGCAAATCGGTTTCTGAGGCATGAGATGGATATCCCATAATATATTCTGAGCAGTTCGTGGATCCCATCATATGGGTATGCTAGTACGCACATGCAGAGCTTCATCAAGGGATCTTTCTGCCATTCGCATCCAGCCATTTTCCTTTCCCGTAGCAAAGTTCCAAATAACCGGTGGATAAGACGGCCTCCCTGCCGAACGACCTCTGTGTCTAACAGATCTCGACATATTCTCCAGAGACTCACCAGTAGTATCACCTCCTGCTGCTGTTGAAAAGTTGCTGGTATGCTGGCCAATACCTCCCCCACAGCCTTCCGAAAGTTGGTTTTGTCCTCAAGTCGTGCAAGCCGAGGCAGAGCAGCGGATTTATGACTTAATTTTTGCCAGCTAGCTTGATAATCCCTTCCTGAAGACATCCAGATGAGGTCAAATGTTGCTGCCTCCTTGTTATTCGAGAATTCAAAGCTGACTACTTCTTCCACAAGACCGCAAGCCATGTCGTGTATGTTGAGATGAGCTGGTGACTGGAGATTTCGAGTCACTCCTGACTGGTCTGGAGGCTTTGGTTGTATAGGAATCTGCGAGCTGCTCCGCCGCGGATAAGTTTGAGGTTTGCAGTTTTTGAAGGCACCCCATTCGCTAAGCCGAGGTTTCAACATCCCATCCCTAATGAAATTCAGTAAAGCTGGACGAATTGACGGATCCAAGAAAACTCACGAAACATGAAATTCAAATCCGAATGATAGGACCGAAAGTAGTTCTGCGAGAGTCAAATATCTGTACAGAAAGACTATGATATCTTTCATGTTTAACCATTCCTCCTTGGAGTATGGTTTCAATGGCGGCACAGACGCTATTGGTATCATCGTCTGATCTTGCCCCTTGGTAAGCATCGACATCGTTCACTTGCAGCCAGTCTGGGATTATCAGTCGTTTCTCAGAGTGACACAGTACTCGATTCGATGGAAACTGCTGGCTGCGATCGGATATTTGTAATTGTAGCGTGTCCAAGAGGGTGACGTGTGTTGACCGTAAGCTCGAGACCAGCAACACCTAAAAACATGTTCTTAGCAGCGTTCTATTGGTCAGAAGCCGTGGGGAAGATATTTTTTATAAAGGTACTTGTCTTTGGGCAAGATGACAGTGAGACAAGGCTAGTCAATTGGTCAGAAACCAAGGGGAAATATTGTGCAGTATGCTAATTATTCTTGAGCAAGAAGATATTGGGGCAAGGTTGGTCAATTGGTCGGAAGCTAGGGGGGAATATTGTGCAGTATGCTAATTATACTTAGGCAAGAAGACATTGAGACAAGGCTGGGTAATTGGTGGGACTTCCCCAGCCGCCTTATTGCATGAGTTAGCCGCATATGTACGACGCCACGCCTGGATTTGATGGCTGGTATCACTCGTTCCATTTTTTTTCTTGACATGTGTTGGCACTTGAGACAATCTATGCACACAACTTTCTCAGACCGTGCTGCTGTTGTCTGATAGTTCATCTTATCATACAACACGATCCGTGATTCTTTCTCGGACAACCCCTGAAGGATTGGTTGTTTGTAACCATGGGTCGCTTTCAGGCTACATAGCATAAGCAGAACTGAGATCTTAAAATAGGGAAGACTGGATGCGCCAGGTAAGGACGATTGATATATATATCTGGACTCGCACCCTCTGAGCTTAGGTTCTACTTCAATCCTCTTTTTTCAATCATCCCAGATCGGTTGACAGAACTTCAAAGTTCAGTGTTTCTGTGTAAAAGTGTTTCAAGATCTCAAAAACCATGGCAGCAAGTTCCGACAGTAGACCGTTCTCCGTGCCCGGAGAGACTGTCACCCAGAGAACTCAGGCTTGCCTGCTTGAGATGCAAGCTCTTTACAGGTCAGATCTCTTATTCCATCATCCCATCAAGAATTTCTATTAATCCCTCAACTAGGGATACTGGATCACAAGCAGACCTATATCTCATAATTGGGAAGACAGGTGTAGGGAAGTCGTCCATTCTAGAGGATCTGACTGATTCGACGGGTCATTCACAACAATCACTCAATTGTGGTAAGTTTACATCACTAAATTGACGAGATCCTTGAGAATCTTACCTCCCTTTCAGTAACCCACGAGTATGAGATTGAGAAAGCAAGAATCGGTAACAAAGTGGCTTACATCATGGACACGCCAGGTTTTGATCCTCAGAACGAGGTGAAGGCCTTCCGTGAGATCGTGCGTGGGGTTCAGGCTGTTAGCCCGTTCGCACGGTTTGTGGGTCTGCTGTTTGTTACATGCATCAACCAGCCACGCTTTGACGACTTTGATCGTAAGCTGCTTCGCTTTATTCGTACCTTATGCGGCGATGATTACCTTCCTCGCATTACATTTGTTACTACATTTTGGACAGCCGCAGCCCCAAGACAGCAAGAGATATTCAAACAACAGCAAGAGTCTCTTCGGCATCACTGGCAGGAGGAATTTAATGGCAAGGAACCAAACCTATACGAGCATGGATTGGAATATGAGCCTGGTGGGCAAATTGGTGATCACTTTATTGACTGGTTTGAGAATCGAGATTCTATCGCCCAGCACGGGAAACACATGCTGGCTCACCGATATGCTGAGCTGGATACTCTGGGTACCTGTGTTGCTTTCCCAAAGATTGCTCTCGAGGTGACTGCTAATACTCCACTTCATGAAATGGACGCCGCAAAGCTGCTTGGTCTGCTCCCAATGGCGTCGCATGTTCAAAATGAGGATCCACCACCACTCTGTGCCAACGAAAATTCAGATCCAAGAATAGAAGACGACCGACATGAGAACTCTACGTCACTATGGACCGATTTCACCAGAACCGGCTTGCCTGTAGTCTCGTGGTTGGCAGAGAATGTGGAATTTCAAACGAGCATCACGCATGGTGCGAATGAATTCCCCTTCCCCCAAGGTCATGGTTATAATGGCAACCTCGGTAGGTTGGCATCTGCTGTGAGCATAGATTCAACGAGCCTAACATGGTATGCTATTAGATCCAAATTCCTGTGTTGACATATTGAAGTTGCTTGGTCGCCCTTCCAGCCAGGAAGCTAGGCGGGAGTATGCTCGGATCCACAACATCGCCGGGGTTCCACTCTCCGCAACGTGGAACAACAACATCCGAGAGCATGCCCTACGCTCCAGGGGGAATTGAGTTGACGCCAAAGTTGCACGCTTGCATCTATTAGGGCTTGTATGGAAGAGAGCAGTAGAGCGGGCCAGTTGAAACCGGGGCTTCCCTAAAATCCCGAAGACCCCTTTGGTAGTTGCCTTTCTTGCGGGGAGCGAGAGATTGGCTTCTTGGACCATCCTTACTTTTGCATGTGGTCGCGGAGATCAATTTGATAATATCATTATGCTAGGGTTAATTGAAGCCATCACGTAGCGCTGGAGTGTAGAAGTGATGGTGGTTCGGATAGAGGTGCCCAAGTAGAGTCCGGGTTCATGAGGCTTGGACCGGGACATAATCTCTGGCCCAGCTGCCACTTTCTGGACCTTCAGGATTATGAAGCCTGCTTGTAGCAATATACTAAAGACCTTGGCTAATTTCCATCAGATGGAAGGTTCTAAGCCCCTATGGGTGTATTGTTCTACGGACATGAGAAGGAGCTGACGCTAAAGCCAAAAGCACTGTGCTTAGTGTGCTTTTCTTTTAGAGCATTAATGATTACTGCATGTTAATGAGATATTTGTCACTTGTCATACTACTTAGATTGCTACTATAGTTCATGTAGCAAGAAAAGGGTTAAGTAGATACCTGGCAGACTTGACCCATTAACAATACAAAAAGGTCTCCTGTTGAGATTTAAATTCCAAAAGGGACGATGCTCCTGCGCTGAGAGAGATCTGACTTTAATTTCAGATGTTTAATACTCCTACAAGGCTCTTGCTCACCCCATTTACACTACTGCCACTCATATTCCGAAGGCGATAACAGCCACTGATATTAGCCATAAGCGAACTCCTGATCCACTGGCTATCCTACGTGCATCAGAATTTTGAACATGGCATTCCCACCCAGACCCAGAGGGATGTCAGAAGCGCAAATCGACCGAACGAAAGCAGAGGAAGGATTTAGGGCCACCTTTTACCTTGACGGTAGACCTGGTGGGAAGAGTATTGGCTACGGCTTCCATGCGACTATGTGGCCTGAGAAGGCAAAGGAAATTAGCGGCCAAGTCACGGAGAAACAAGCACATGAGCTGCTTCAGTACGTTTCCAACTGGAATACCGACTATCTGGCCAATAAACTTGGGGTTGATGCCTGGAATAGGCTCGACCAAAGGCAAATCGACGCACTTTTATCGGTTGCCTATAACGCAGGTGCTCCCGGGCTTTGGAGGGATGTTGGAAGTAGTCTGCGAGACGCCAATTTTGAGGAAGTCGCTGACATCTTGGAGGGGCATGCAACCTCAGGACACCAGGGCACGAAGAGGGTAAACCTTTCCCCCAGGAGAAGACAGGACGCAGAACTGTTCCGAGCAGGCTCCCAAAGCGCATAACCGACACATGGATGATTTTGAGCGCTATACTCTCACTCATTGGCGTTCAACAAAGGTTGTCGATGCCCTGAGCGGCAGATGTCTGGCATCAAGTTGTACTGTCGTGCGGACCTAATTCTAGCCAGTAAGACGTTCTCCCTCTGTTATCTTGGCAAATATCGATAAGTCCATGCAAGATTTCATCTAGCCCTAGTAAGGATGCATATAGTATATTGGAGATGCGATGTCGGTCGAGTGAGGCCAAAAGTTCATGTCCACGTCATGCAACTTCACCCACGTGCGGAAGCAGCTTTGATATTGACAAACAAGCACGAATGCAATATTGGGAGCTGCGCAAACTAATGGCTATATCCACTTAACCCTGCATAATCCCCATCTTCTCCAGCTCATAGTCGTGCACTTGACTGTCAGCTTTGGTCGTCGCAGCAAAAACGCCATTGGAAGGTCTAGAAGCCTTGTAAGACAGTGCATACGCCGTCTTTCTTCGCCCTGATACCACCTCAACGACTTCTTGGGCCTTTCCAGCTTCAAGGCCTTCATCACCACGCCATGCTACATGACCATCGGGACGTATTAGAGCAAGGTGTACTCCCCAAACCTTTTGCGCATCGTCCTCACCAGAAAGCAAGAGGTGATCCACTGGCATTTCGATCGTCTTTGCTGCCGCCAGAAGGGTATGAGACTCCGTTTGATGATCGCCTCCTTTTGAGAATTCTACCAGCGTCCAGTAAGGTCCATAGTGGTCGAAAATTGACTTTCCATCTCGCAAGAATACATGGGGCGCCCGTGACCCTATAAATGTGCTCGGAATATATCTTGTCAGGTCCCAGTCTGGCGCTTTGCCGTCTGCCTCTGATGGAGGAGGATAGACACAGGAGTCATGGCGGATATCCATCTCTAGTCCGATGCTCGTGTTCTCTCCACCGTGTTGTTGATAATGCTGATGGATTTTCTGCCGCAAGACGTCGCCCTCTGGAGAGTCTTTCTCTAGGAGAGAAGGGTCAGCCTCTAAGAATCCGCTGACTGCCAAGTGTGCCTCCATATGTACTCCGGAACCCTGTACACACTTGAGCGCGACTGGGCGACGTTCCTGCTCGTAAGATTCCAGTAGGGCTGGCCCAGCTTTCTTTTGAACGACAGCAGCAAGCTTCCAACCGATATCGAATGCATCTCCGATGCCCTATACAATGGTTAGTCTCTATCATAACAGGATCCCAACGAAAATTATGGTGGTGGGAAAGGAGACAAGTCTCACCATGTTCATGCCATAGCCACCTGTAGGAATATTCTGATGTGCAGAGTCTCCCGCCAGGTACACTCGACCGCCAGGGCTGTGATAGTTGCGTGCAACAGCGATACTGTGCTTGTAGGTTGATCTGACCAGAATCTCGTCGATTTCAATTTTGAAGGGATCTCCATTTCCTCCTAGGGCACGATAGACAGCGTCATGACTGTCTATTGACTCATGGTCGGTATCGGGCGGAAGAAGTAGATGTATAGTAAATGTGTCTTTGTCGTCCTGGCAAATGGCCGCTGCACACATGCCCTTGTCATTGAAGATGAAGAGATGCCAGAAACAGCCATATTTGAATAGCTTTTTCAGATCCCGAGACTTAAAATGAACTAAAAGAGTATATCCGGGTCTGGGGTGTCATGGGGTTAACTTATTGGACTTAAGTCAGCAGGAAGGGGTCGAAGCTTACACTGGTCCCCCATCGAGAGGTATTGCGAGATCCCGCCGCACTCTGCTGGAAGCCCCATCACATGCCACAAGATATTTTGTGAAAAACTTCCTCTTGACATTAGCATGCAGATTTGTAGCCTCGACAAGCACGCCTTCACTAGACTCGGTGGACTGTTCAACTTTCCAGCCGAAACGGCAACTGATGAGAGGATCCTTGTCGCAGCGAGCTTTGAGGAATTGTTCGAAGACGGCCTGCGAGATTCTTTGCCAGGGCTCGACAGGCGAGCTACCGTCGTTCTTTTCGCGATATTCCGCTCTCAAATCGTCTACGGAAGGGAACTCCCAACTTGTGATTGGCTTGTCTGTATGCAGACCCGATGTCATGTAAACATTGTAGGGTGTAGTGGCAGGGACACCTGATTGATCAAATGGTCAGTATTTCCCAGGCGAGGGGTGGCAGTCTTCTCACCAATCTTCCGGATTTCGTCTGCAATGCCCAACTTCCGAAGGAGCTCCATTGACCTGACGTTTGTCAAGTCCATTTTCGGCCATCTGTGACATTGTTAGTTAGATGACGAGTCTGAGGAGCCCAGGATGTTACTTTGTGGTTGAGTCGTTGCGCTCCAGTATGATTGACTTGAGGCCAAAGTGTGCGAGAGTCGTCGCTGTTATGAGCCCTACAGGTCCACCACCAGCTATGAGAATCGTATCTTCGGTGAGATACTCGATTGAATCGTCAACATGATCCATATTTGCGCCAACACTGCCTGCATGCCTGTACCCAAGGTTTAATAATGAAACACTCGATCAATCCTCTCTTGATGTTCCAGATTTCAACTTGATTGCTCCTGAGTGACAGAACCACATGTGCGACCAGAAAATGCTTGACCAAGCGTCTAAAAGTGAAACAACATCGGGATCTCCAGATAAAGAGCCGACGGCTGTGATGTTCAGGTGGTTTCGGAAGACGGAACTGCATGTATGTTTGGACATGCTCGGCCAAACGTGATGCTACTGCCAGGGATTGCATGTCATCTGCCAATGGAGGAGCGTCTCTGCGGCTCCGACAAATCCAATGTAACAATTCAGATTCACAAGCGATTGAGACTTGAGACTTGGGGATTCCGGGGTTGCAGGCAGACATCTCCGAACAGCGAGGCTCCTGTGGCGACCGTAGCTACCAGCGTGGAGGCGTGTCCGGGCGTCATTTGTGACCTCCCGATACCGGTGAACATCCTTCCCGGCGTAATAATGTTACAGCCGGTACGGAAGACAGAAGTGTAGAATGAGACAGTTGAGCCATCGTTAAGGCATCTCAGATGCCAGCCCGAAGCCCAACCTCATATAGATTTCCTTCAACACAAATAATCACCCTCATCAAATCTAATCAACAGAGTATCGAACGACAGTCTAATTCAAGATGGTCGCGGATTTTGACTCACAAGTGGCCAAGGTCAAGTCACCCAGCAAGCTTGCCCATGTCGTACTTCGAACCAACAATTTTGAGCCAATGGTCAACTTCTATAAGAACTTTCTGGGAGCCAAAGCTATTTATGAAAACGACTTCCTGGCCTTCTTAACGTATGATGAAGAGCACCACCGGATAGCCATCGCCTCGGTTCCCGGCACCATTGCCAAAAATCAAAAGACTTGCGGTCTCGAGCACATCGCGTTTAGCTTTGATACCCTTTCTGACCTCCTCATCGCCTACAGACAACGAAAGCAGAAGGGCATCGAACCACTCTGGCCAGTCAATCATGGGCCTACCACATCGATATATTACAGAGATCCTGATGGGAACCAAATCGAGACCCAGGTCGATAATTTTGCCAACCCAGACGACGCGACCGAGTTCATGAAGTCGAGTTTGTTCGCAGAAAACCCTATTGGGACTGATTTTGATCCTGAAGATTTTATCACACGCCTGCAAAACGGAGAAAGTGAAGAGACTTTGCAAAAGCGTGCAGAAATGGGACCTAGAGGAATTCCAGCATTTCTGGTCTGAATGTCTGTTAATTGGCTAGTATTGGTACAAATTTTGTTGACTGTCGGTGACATGTAGAGAAAATCTGTTTCACAGCAATTATGTCCAGCTCCAGGTGATTTGTCAAGTCTGGTGAAGTTAGCTCACTCAATGATTAATGACCATACCGCAACGTTCTGAAGGTGATAGAGGTCTATTCCAAGGTGGTGTCGGCGACATTGTATCCAATAGAATGTTACAATGTTTGCTTGTTCAAAAGCTCACCGATAAATGACTTCTCTAAGCAATCATCGGCCGAAGTCCATTATAAAGTAGTTAAATTCTGTTTGGAGCCTGGCAGGTGGCCAAGGTTGACAGGAGAAGCTCTATTCATGGAGTATCACTTATTGCTACGACTTCCAAGGGAACATGCAAGGCCGCGAAATGTTCAATCAGTAGACATGGAGCCGAGATAAATGCTCAAGGAGAATCATATCGAAATGTATTGAACACCGCTGTCGCCATTCGCAGCTTCGCGACTTCGCACTAATAAGAGGCAAGCTGGTTCCATCGCTCTTCATAAAGCTTGCAGTACCAAAAATGTGCACATGCTGCTTACCAGTCCCCTAATTTCATCGGGTTGAGAGACTGGACTGCGCTGTGCACTTCTGACAAATTAGTGGCATTCGATCCGGAACTCCTTTTCAAGCGGAACTCTTGTAGTTGTAATTTATGAGTAGAAGATGATACGGTTACTTGGAAGGCCGCCTGTACAGATCGCAGAACCGGTTAACTAAACAAGTGCGTCCGGCCATAGGTTACAGGTTCAATCTTGCGAAACTCCGGAATCCGGGGCATTTGTGGAGAAAGCCCAATTCTGGGGCTCCGGATCAGAGCATCTCATGGGCCTAGTGGCGTGGGATATGGCACTGGCGCCATGTTGATGCAAGATATTCACCTAGTCAAACAGATTTGCGCAAGTCGATTCCAAACACTTGCCCAACATGCCCTTACACAGAACAAAATTCAGTGCCATGGAGTGTGCAGTAGCTCCAATGAGTCCGGGGATTGGGACTCATGTACTCCCCATCAGATTCAAGACGAAGTACGAGTAGCTTCCTGGATCCAATGGATCTGGATATTATTCGCAAGAAGTAGACCTTCCGTACTCCACCTACGACACTTCCACCTCCGACTTCATATGCTGTTGCTGAATCCAAACGGTTAAGCTCACACCAGCTGCTCACACAGAGAATCGTGACTGATATTTCCTCAGCCTAGCCACCGATCCCGCCAAGAGTGATCTTTTGCCCACCATGAATTCACGAAATACTCCATACAAGATTGCCATCTATGGCATTGGTAATGTTGGTGGCATCATTATACGCGAAGCGACCAGGCTGCCTGAGTTCCAAGTCGTTGGCGCACTTGTGTTCAACGAATCGAAAGACGGCCTAGATATAGGCACTCTGGCTGGAATTGATCCGCTCGGAGTGACGGCAACTCGAGACATACAAAAGTTCCTCGCCATCGACTGTGACGCCGTAGTCCATGTTTCTATAGACGCACCGAATGTGGATTCGCTAGCTCAGTTCGTCACTCTATTGGAAGCAAGCAAAAATGTGGTTACGAGCCACCCTTATAGCTATCTTCCTGCCAGGGATCCTGCCTTTGGGAAAGCTATCAAAGAAGCATGCAAAAAGGGCAACGCGACCTTTTATGCCGCAGGGCTCAATCCCGATCTCATGACTCAACGAGTTACTCCTCTCCTGACGGGCTTGTCCAACGAGGTCACACGTATCGAACTCGAAGAGTACTTTGATTGCCAAGACCAGACCAATCGAGCCAACCTCGAGGTAATCGGGCTTGGTCAAACGATGGATATGGCTACGAGCGCGGATGGACCAGCACTGTGGTATCAGAGGCAGTACAATTACCAAATGATTGAACACCTCATGTATGAGTTTGGGATCGAGAACTATCGGCTTGGTGGTGAAGAACATTGTCTACCAGCGCCTGAGGACCTCGAAAGGTCTGTTATGACCGTTCCCAAGGGAAATTGTGGCCTTGTTTCCTACACCTCGATAGGATATGTTGATGAAAAGCCCTTCATCAGCATTAAAATTACGTACTACTTCACTCCGATCATGAAGCCGTCTCAACTCGGCCCTGACGATGTCTACATCGTCCAGATCGAAGGTCGACCTTCCTCGCGGTTCGTATTGGGCATGAGACCATCATATGCGACTGATGCGAAGCAGTGCGAAGGTGAACCAGCACCACCAGCTTACCATGCTTTTGCAAACACAGTTTTGCAATCAGTCCCCGTGGCCGTGGAATCTCCTGCTGGATTCAGAGCTACAGATGTGCCACTGGTTCATTGGAAGAAGGATCAAAGAAGAAATGTCGGCAAATGCTACTCGGAGATGTGAGGGTTTCATCTTTTTTGCTTGCTATTGCTCTGGACATTCTTATAAGCTGCGATACCGTATAACATGGCACAGGACGAGCACCCGTGTCACTGAGAGCATGGAAAAGGGCGACTGTTTACGTAAAGCGAAGAGTTGCTCATCTCCTACGTCTTGAAGAACAGCAAGAAGGGTCTCCAATGGCAGCGTTGCTGCGTAATACCACCCCTTTTGTCCGGTAGCTTGCTTTTTTTCCTTAGATCGAATTCTTAGCAATAAGTGCAATTTGAGGCATGCCACAGGCTGATGATGCAAAGTAGAGAGCCTCATACGCCTCAGCACAATGCTCGGCTCCAAGGAAAGGCTCGGCTGGTCTTTGCTGTACATCATGATAGACCGCCGAGCAAAAACTTCGGCCCCGCCTGATGCTAACTCCAGAGATGGCCAAATCTTTGGGGGTCGACCCATGCAAACCATAATTTCGCAATTTCGCACTTGACCTTCTTGGACCGGGTACCCGGAGAGAAATTTCGAAGACAGCCGATAGGTCGACCTTCGAGATGTCCGAATCCCGGATTTTGAATCGTTCGGGACTTCTCACTCGCGCACAAAGTTCCTTGACCTGGACTGGTTGAGGTGGCTTGCTAGAGAAAACACTTTGTGGGTCGCTTTCCACTGCCTTGAATGCATCCATGATGATGTTGCGGATAATTGCATGATGATTTGTTACTATCCCAACCTCGATTTGCATTTCATTACCGAGGTCACATATTGTGTTCAACGTGTGCTCGTCGTGATTGACGGCTTTCCAGCTTATGAAGAGATTGTCATAGAGATTGGATTCTAGAGTATACCCAGAGTTTCTTTGGCTTCCCAGGCCTTCTCACTCAAATCATCTCTGTACACAATCTACTTGACTATTCAGCAGGGGCGTTAAACCTGTAGATGTCAAGGCTATCTGGATCATAGTTCCTGAGTACCACCGTAGTGCGAAGCTGTGAAGCCCCGGCCTTTCACTAGTTGCACCTATATACTTGGTAGCTAGATAGGTGATGGAGATGGCCAAGCACATAGATGAATCATAAGTTCTGTTTCCCTTGAACTGTAGGCAGAAGGGAGGACTCGTGGCTGTAATAAGGAGAGACTTGTAGTCATAGGCCCCAAATTCTCAAAATCCAGCTTCAGCGGAGTTTGGCTTTAGCTGAGGATTTCTCGAATTGAAGAGAAATGATCCAAATCGTGGTGGCCACTAGTACGACTGTGGTGACAGCTGCCGGTTCGCTAACATGAGGGCCAGCATCGAGATCCAACGCCCACCAGACGGGCCAGGCAACCGCACCAGTACCTATTACATTGCCGGTCGGTGGTATAAGAATGACGATCAATTTCTTCCATCCTCGAAGTCTTTCCTCGCCCAGTACGTTGACAAGAGAAGCGACGACCAAAGGCATGGTGGCATTGATGGCAGGCATTTCCCACGGCATGCCCCAGATCTTGGTAGGCTGCGCTCCCCAATAGTCCTGTAGCGGAGCGTTGTTGACAGGAATCTCGAGGGCAAAGGATGCAACGTATGCAACGGCGAACAAAATCCAAAGGTCGTTTTTGGTCAGGGGATTCTTCTGGTCTCGAAATTTGGTATACCAGAAATACGAGATTCCGCCGACGTATGTACCGTAGGAAGCGAGCATGAACCAGGGAATGCCAGAAGTGCGATGATAGTAGAACACGAAGTCATTCTTTGGGCCAAATCGGCAGTGGATCAAGGAGTCGAGTATAGGCTCTGGTATGACACAGAGAGAGCCACCGATCATGAACAATATCAGCAAGGAGTCGCCTCTGACGAGCAGGTTGAAAAGGCCATATAAGATTGCTGCCACATATGGAACAAAAGTCCCAATCGTAAACCTCAACGTTATATCGTGCGGCATCACCTCAATAGTAGAAGGCCATGCTGACTTGAAAGGATCTATAAACATCCTGCGTTTCCCTTTTCGTCCTTCCTCGTTGTGCTCGTTGTCGAAGAATTAAAGAGGTGAGTTTGATTTCGAGTTTTGAGTTTGACCTTGGTAAACATGGGGCGATTCCGGTAAATATACAGTCTTTGTTCGGCATAATATCATTTAAATTAATCTCCTATCTCTGTGTCAGTCGGAGTTTACACGATCTCTCCGCATCCTGGTGGATGTAGCTTTGACATCTCCGGATTTTCCCCTTTGATCAGTTCTGTGCCCGCACACCGGACATTTGTGCACTGGAATCCATGTCTAGGATGTAGGATATTCATTTTCATACTAGGGAATGCAAGTTATGAACACTTCGCTAAACAACTTCTCACATCCGGAAAGACATGTCAAGATATTAGGTCATAACGCATGTACCCGGCAGCTATAACCTGGAACGAGAATTGAGGGGTTGGCCCATAAAACTTGACACCGGACTGTGATTAGCCAGAACAAGAAATGGAAATCAATGGCAATTTCGCGAATGGTGATATATCTTCAGTGACGCTTGGGCTGAGTCACACTATCGGAGTCCTCATTCTATAATGTGTAGGGGTGAAAACAGTGGATAACATTTTACGTGCCCTAGCAAGAACTTCTCCGTGATATTTAGCCATGATGATCAATGATTCTATCAAACTTGGAGGCTGTGTAGCCCAAACGAACTCTCATCACTTCAGTTCGATGTTCTTGGATAGTTCCTGAGCGCTGTTCATGTCTGCCACTTTTGTAGCCATGTTGACCGGGAAGGAGAAATGTTCATGCACATACTTCCATTCACCTTCAACTTTCCTCAAAATACTGGTGGCGCGAAAAGTGAAATTAAAAGGTAGACCATCTGCGGCTTTGCCTGTAAAGTGTTGCAGGCATGTTGCGTAGCCGAAGTCTTCGGTCACGGCTGTAATCTCTAGTTCTTTGATTGCTACGTCCGCGTCGGCGAGGTACGGGGTGATTTGGTCGTAATGACCCAGAAACTTTGGCCGATGTAGCTGGCCCATGAGGTCGAAATAATGCCCATCGGTCAATTCGTAATGCACTTTGCCAGCATCGGGATCATTGATACAAACATGGTTGCAAAAGTTAAGGAATGCCTTGTAGAATTCCAGAATTTCTTGTTCGACGTTCTTCAAGGCGGGGTCATGGTACTGGAACGCAAAGTCTTAGTTAGTGACCCCATCCCAGTGGGACAACAGTTCACAAGTTTAACAGTCTAGGACTGTCTACTACTCACCTTGCTGAGCGGAAATTCTAGCTCCTGGTGCAGCTTGTCGACGGTGGACAGGTCATCCTGGAGCCCAATGTCTTAGTATATCAGGTTGGAAGTGCAGGAAATTAGTAATGTACTTCTCGGACCCATTCAGGCATTTTGTAGATGAACGTAGGTGAAATTGAGCCTGTTGAGCGATTGGAAAGGCTTGTTGATCCGGGGTGACGAAACTTGCCTTACTCTATTCCTGGGAATCGTAGTTATCCTCTTATATGTATGATCTCGGATTCGGAGACATCGTGGGCCCTTTTTGTTGAAGCAGGAAAGATGGGGATCCGGAGCTTACTGGAGTTTGCTACCCGAAACTTGTTTGTTGACATTTAGCAACGTGGCAGTGTTCCTAAGTCGTAGAAGCAGTACATCTAACCATGCTTCTGGACGACAAGTCAAGTGTATTAAAATATTTGGTGACCTTAATCTTGTGTATATGTAACGCGGGGGACAACCTTGTCTTTACAAGGGACATTCCATCAACGATTTGCTAGAGGCTGTACTAGGATACAACATATAAATCTATCTCAGAAGGACAGAAATAGCATTACAGGCTTTCTATCAACTAGAAATGTGTGAGGAGTGAGTCGACATCCCGTACTGAACCAAAATTATCCGGCAACATTGGTGAGTGGCCCGGAAATTGTGGGGAGAACAGTGGACACTCATCGTGCCCAAAGTCTCCAGGACCAAGATTGATCAACTAGCAAAAGTTAGTAAGAGCCCACACGAGCCGAAGCACAATGTGGACTTACTTCTGGAAGCGGAGGGAGGCCGTTCGTTAGTAGTTGAATACCCTCATAGTTGGGCATATATTGTCCATCCGCCGGTAGTTGGTTGCTGGCAGAACTTTTGCTGGCTCTGTCCACAACTCCTCGAGCAATACTCACAACTTTCCGAGGGAAAGCGGAGGTGACCTCTGCACCTGTGATATATCCCAAAAAGCCGAAGTGGCCAACGATGACATCCATCAAAGCAATATCGGACTGTGCTGTCGGCAATCTAGGGTTTTGGATTACATAAATGAATAGATTGATTAGGCCAACCAAAGGATAGAAGAAGGTTAACCTGAACGACGCATTAGTCTTGCCTGCTCTCGGAGGTTTAAGATTCTCATACCAAAGGTGGGAAGCTGCGCTTAACTGCATTCTCTGAGTTGCCTTGATGATGCTGCGAGCTGAATCAGCCACGACCTCTGCACTACGTAGTCTTTGAGACATGATCGATGTGTTATGTTCGGCGTGATGCCATCGCCGACTCCATGGATACGCAAATGACGCATGTATTGCGATCAAGGACCCATGGTAGGTGAATTGGAAGAAGATGTTGTGTGGCACGGGGAGCCCATTCGATAGACTTGGTGCGGATAAAGGATTGGCATGGCCACTGGCTGGTATCGAAGGATACCAGTTACTCAGTTTCTTTTCCAGGTCGACCACTGTGTCCAGGGTCTCAAAAGCGTTCTGGTTTATTGCTTTGACCGTATAGAGGCGTTTGAGGATCTCAGAGTTTAATTGCGAATGTTGAACAAGTAATGTAAAAAATTCCTGATGAATGCCACTATCCTTTGGGGCATCAGTTGGTACGGGACAACTGATGTCATCATCGTCAATAGCCTATGTCTTGTAAGTAGAGCACGCTGTCACGGTGCATTTGATCATAACTTACCGATGGCCTTCCTGATCGCCACGCGAGATGCTTCTCGTATGAGTACAATACCCACCAAATATATTGGCGATGGCGTACTTCTTCCTTCTTTAGTTTAGACTGCGAACTCACTGCTAAATGCAAACCCTTCAACTGTGCCAAACGAGAGGCACTGGATATCAACATGTATTCTAATGACCGACTCCCTAATGCTTCTGCGAAGAACGCCATGAAGAGTAACGCTTGGATGGCTGTAATGTCCGTCTTACCGTAAAGGAGATCCGTATGTACTGCGAGCGCATTCTCATACAAGCGCCATGATTGCTTGCGAGCGTCGTTAAATGAAGCCGGGGTATCATTGACAGATAGGGCCAACCTGCAGCCAGTTGCATAGACAGTGTGGCGAAGAGCATACCAAGCAGGATCCGGAAACGCCGAAGGTCCCTTTTCAAAAGTCTCACGGAGCCTAGCTTCAAAATCCGATCGCAGAATAATTCCAAATAATGCATCCGGGGATTGCTCGAAGAACAAGCCCGTCCATCGCATTGCATGTGCAAAGTCAGGCTCCAATGCCCGTTCAGCCGGAAACGTGCGGTCTAGCTTCTCATGTCGTAAAACGTCGGCCTCGAGGGTTCGAGCACTCAGGTTGAAGTCTGGTACGCCCGTCTCACGAATGACCCATTCCATGGCACTCTCAGCAAATATCGGAAGATATTGGCTGGGTCTCTCAGAGTCAGCATCTTCACTTTCAACAGGGCTCTTTGAGGTTACTGTTTGCGAAAATACTGAACTGGGCGGATAGAATGCTGCTTCGCTTTGTTTGTTTCCCCGGGTGACAAAGGTATCGGCGACGGAGGGCATTGGCTCGAAGACCCCCGTTCGCACCATTGGCGCTGTGAGATCTATTTGCGTGGAAGGTTGCGTGAATGTGGCTGCCAGGGATAGTCTACGCGACACTGATGGTGCTGGAGACATGGCTGGAGACGACGTGTGTGGCTGTGGTCGTGTCTGATTGTAGGAGCGAGTTGCATCATGTATCGTAGGATCCGTTGACAGCTGGGTGAAAGGCGCGCTTGGAGCACTCGGTGCGCTGAAATGGACCTGGGCTTGGGTTGAATCCGCGATTTGACAATCTCCCTCCGGACTTGTAGGAGCCACTCTGCGTTCAGATGGTGATGCGCGTCGTTGAATACTGGCAAATACTATCGCTTCCAGCCTTTCAAACTTCTGAGCCATGGTCTCGTCTCGCTCTTTCCGTTTCCGAATTCCTCGTTGAGATATAGGATACCAACATTCCTCATTACGATCCTGAGTTCCCTCATGAGTACCATCTTACAATCAATGGAAGCCGTGAACTTACCAAACAGTTGGCGCAGGGGTGTTTGCCATTGCCTATGATATATCCCGTTCAGTAACATCCTATTCAGACCTGACGACAGGATCTTTGAGGCTCCATGACACTCACATTTTGTCTTCTTTACTCGACAATAGTGGCAAGCATGCGTACACTTTGAGGCGTCAGTGGGTGGGCTCATGTTTTCTGTCGGTTTGTAGACTTGAGAAAAAGAAGACAACCACAATGAGCGGGGATCCTGAAGGTTATTTGGACCGGAACTTCGGTTGCTGTGGAAGTGGACAGCTGATCAACCCCGCAAAACTCTCTGGGGAGGTCATGTAATTACGATCCAAGATGCCCCAGAAAACATCCAGGGGGCTTCTCAAGCCCCAGCCAGCTGTGAGCTCCCCGCGATCTAGCCAGAGGCCTTCTCAAGATTACGCTTTCTCGTCTCGAATCTCCCTATCACACTAGTGGATGTCCAGCCCCTTTGAAGTTTGGAGGCAGGCTTAGAGAGTATCGTGTGCGGCTACACCCTCCCCAGGACGTGAGACATCGAAACCCACCATATACATGAGTTTCTGGGTACAGGTTTACTCTTCGACGTCAGCTATACATGCATGAGATGGAATTGTTGTACTGGATGCTCCGTGGGGCAAGTTTCCACAAAGCTCCACACGACGCCTTTGGTCTATCAAGTCACTTGTTCAATTCTAATCTTTCCCAAGGACAAAGTTTCCTGGTCGACTGACCAAGGACCACAGTGCACGGAGGACCGGCCAGCCCTTCCGGCCCCTTCAAGTTTCAAGCTAACCCGAAATATCCGGAAGTCGGAATAGAAGTCCAACCCCGGCAGCTTTCGGCGAGGTCATGCTTTGACACCACAGCTTCTCACATCTTCCCACGCTTGGCCCGAGTGAAGGATAGCCCTGCTGCCTGGGAGTGTAGCCATGTCTTCTCGATCAAGGTTGCATGGTGCTCGCTTCTTGGCTCCAATATCACATTCTGTCTGGATGGCAGCATGATAAAGCCGGGCTCAATCTTGGCCGATACCTCAATAATTGTGCCATCTGGTCTAGTTGCCTTCTTAATGTTGAAACCCCACATTGTGCGAGCCATAATGATGAACATTGAGTTTTGCGCAACGTGAATACCAGCGCAAACCCGTCGCCCAGCACCGTAGTTGAAATGGTCCCGTTTCTCAGCGTCACCAAGATTAAGGCAATCCGCTGTGCTGATAGGATCATTAATATATCGTTCGGGGTTATAATCGAAAACATCATCGCCCCAACGCTTTGTATCAAAGTGAATTTGCCTACATCGAACGCAACTGGTCAGATAGGTCGCTAGATATCCTTGCGCACGGGACTGAAGACTCACCACCAATTCAGAATAATCTGCGAGCCTTTAGGTATGAAATAACCGTTGTACCAATCATCTTCGGTGGTTGAATGTGCGGCACCAATCTTCGTGATCGGAGACCAACGCATGATTTCCTTGACCATAGCTCGGATGTAAGGCATGTCAGCTTCATCATCAAACGTCGGCATCCGATCTTTACCGCATACGCGATCCACTTCTTCCTGTGCTTTCTTCACCACGTCTGGATAGAGCAAGCACGCGATCAGCCAAGCATTGATCGCACTTGACGTAGACTCGCTTCCAGCCTCAACCATGGTACCAGCTGCGTATGCTGCACTCTCTTCATCAACGCCATTCTTCGCCGGGTCGGCAAGGTAGAAATCCTTGACAAAGCAGTCTGGGGCTGTGCCCTTCTCGACCTGGTCAACTAAGCCGCGGTAAAGGTTCAAGTAAGTGGCACTGTCCTCTGCATGCCATTCTCGTCCTATCTCCCACCAGTTCTGGACCATCCACGATGGCAACTTCGCCAAAAAGGGAAAGGAATCCACAAGCCAAGCGCCGGGTTCCGCCATCATAGTGAAATGGTCTAATACTTTGTAAACCGCTGTGGCGACCGGGTTGTCCCAATCCTTGACTCTCTGACCATAAGTGATTGTCAAGATGAGGCTGGCAGAATAGCGCCGATTAATGTCGTAATATGCTGCTGAGTCCTTGCCACAATACTTCAGAAACTCATACATCACCTGTTCAGACTCGAAGCTCTGTATAGGCTTGTACGAAGTTGTGGTAGACTTGTTGAGTGCGGCATGGGTGATCTTTCGAAGGTTTCTCCATTGCTCGTTATAAGGCATGAATATTTGTCTCTTACCATCCGAGACATTTGAAAATGCCATTGGCATTGCTGGGCGCGATGAGTAAATGGCTCCTCTCTTGTCCATGAGATCCTTCACAGCAGTCGCAGTATTGAGCCAAATGAAATCATTCAGGCCCATCCTTGTATATGACACTGGGCCATACTTTGCGTACTCGCGTGAGAGTTCTGGAATTTTGTCGGCATCTGAGAGATCTAACATGTTTCCAATGAGCGGTAATCCCTTCGGTCCAGGAGGTAAAAGCTTGCGCCGCCGATCGTAGAAAACGAACGACCACAGAAGACCCGCAAACTGCCAAATTTTAGTACATCACAACTCCTTGTTTGTTCATTGATTCATGACTAACCCCTGCGACGCCGACGATGCTGAGAAGCATCATAAGCGTGCTGGTCGCGGCCCCATGCTGTGATAAGCCTGACAGAGTACTGAGTAAACCCATAATGTGAAGACTTGAACGAGAACGAAATGTAAGGCTTCCTGCGCAATAGGAGTCGCTGTTCACTCGAGGAGCGCCCTTGGTAATAGAGACATCTTCAAATTGACAAACAACATCTGCCGTCAAGACCCCGCGCTACCGGGGTTGTTTGTTCCGTCGGAGAAGCTGCGGGTGATGACCTGGCCGGTATGGATCAGACCCATCAGGAGAACGGAGGAGTCTCTCTGCGTTGGAATGTGGATTTGTGCCATGATTGTACATTCATGGCCGGATGCGAATTTAGCAGGCTGACTAAATAAGCTCCTCCACAGACTATTCTACATCACGTTTCACCGGCATGCCACTACGGAATTAAGAAATGTTTCAATACCGAGTTGAGCATATTCCGGCAATCAATCCTCAGCGCAACTGGATATGTGACCAAAGCCTGGTATTTCGGTAGTCGTTCTATGAATTCAACTATCAATATAAATGTAATTAGACGGTGATGTTTACATAACTCTTTCAACATTGATTCCATTTCAGTGGCTTCCGGTTGGAAGATCAATTGAATTCTTTTGCTTCCACGCAGACGAGATAGTGATCACCATTCCCAGGATGCAGAATCAAATTTTCAATCAAATTTTCATGTTAGGAGACCAATGCATTCTTTCCATATCATTTCGTATGCTTGGGAACATGAGGAGAAGTAACTTCCATCCTGCAAACAACCCATGCATGTGAACGGTGGGCCCAGCATGGTGCACCCGTCTCCGGAGGGTCGGCCACCTAGGCAAAGTTGGTTGCCGAAGCTAGACCTAGACAATATGAGGACGGAGGTGGATCCATGAGAACACATGGTTACAGCGTAGGATATCACACGGTACTCAGTAATGCTCTGGAATGTATATCTGCATTTAAAACCAACCAACCACACGGTATTCCTCAACAGTTGCCAACAGAAATCTAGAAAGTATTGCAAACATGGGTGAGACTGACGATAATGCTACCGGTTCGTTACAGGGCCTGAAAGTCCTCATAATCGGCGCTGGTTTTGGTGGACTTTCATCAGCCATCGCGTTGAGTAAACGAGGTGCCAGTGTCAAGATCCTAGAGGCATCTCCCGACATGAAAAGGCAAGGTTAGAGAATGCCATCTTCATTCTCCTTCCTCTTCAACACTGATCATAGTGCAGGCGATGTCATTATGATGGGCCCAAACGCTACCATGATTTTCAAGAAATGGGGAAATTGCCTGCCCGAGCTCATGAAAGGCGCAGCTCAGCCGAAACACATGGTTATTGCCAAGAAGGATGGGACAGTTCTGCTTGATTCTGAGCCGATGCAGGATTTCGATGGCAACCCAAGTTGCTACACAAGCCGTGGCGGTACACAAGAGATCCTGTATCAGTATGCTATATCATTAGGTGTTGAGGTTGCGTTCGACGCACGTGTCACCAATGTGTCCGAGCAAGGAGATATCGCCTGTGTAACTGCCGGAGATCAGGTATACGAGGCAGACCTCGTTATTGCAGCTGATGGTGTCCATAGCAAAGCCCGAAATGTAGTGCTTGGTGTTTCGGATAGGCCGAAGAAGAGCGGATTTGCGGTCTACCGTTCATGGTTTCCGTTTGAAGCGCTCAAACAAAATCCGAAGACGAAGCACCTTACAGAGCGCGAGGCAGTCTTCCAAATGTGGATCGCTGAAGACAAACACGCGATCGTAACAACGAATCCAAATCTACAGAGGGCCACCTGTTTTGTGACACACAAGGACACTGCAGACATCAAGGAGGACTGGAATCTTCCAGGCGACCCACAAGACATGCTCAAAATTGTGGAAGATTGGGATACTTTACTGGTCGAAGTTGTCAAACAGGTACCGAAGGACTGTTTGATTGACTACAAACTACTCTGGAGGGATCCTGTCCGCAAGTGGGCCTCTGATGGTGGTAGGGTGGTTTTGGTTGGTGACGCCGCCCACCCCCATCTGGCCACATCTGGTACAGGAGGCGCTCAAGCCATTGAAGATGGGGCAACACTTGCAGTGTTGCTCGCGAAATTAGGGAGAGAGAAAATCCCTTTGGCGTTAAAGGCTTTTGAGAAGCTAAGGTATGTTCGAGAATCAATCTCTCTCGTGTTGGCATATCTCTACCTTACTATTACTGCGGCAATGATTCTGAGTTGGCGGCGAATTTAGATACGAGCGAACGAGCCTAACGCAACGCATGGGTTTCGAGACCCGTCACATTTGGCATCAGACAGACTGGGACGCAGTGGCCAAAAACCCCGAAATCCTGAAATTCCCACAGCCAGCCTGGTTGAATGGTATTGATGCAGAAGACTACGCTCTGCGGAATGTCGACGCGGTGGTGGCACATCTCGAGACTGGTGCACCATTCACCTCAACAAATGTTCCAGAGGGCTACGTGCATGAAGACTGGACGATCGATCAGATGCTTTCTTTTGAGGGGAAGAAGGCTGCGGCCGGGTTCTATAAAGTAGCTAGTAAGAGCTAGTCAAAGACAAGGCTGTACAGTCCTGGAACACAATCATTTATGTGCTTGAGTTCGCTTCAAGCTTGCTACTTCCAGACTCTACACTTGCTTGAGTTGTATCTCTACCCCGAGACTAGGACTTATATTGTGGGTTTGGAATATAGAAACAGTGAAAGAGTTCCCATAAAGTTTATCGTTGGCCACTGCATGCCCATGTAACACAGCTCAGACATCTCTCTCTGTGCTCATTCATCCTGTGGATGTGACTGTCGCAGTGTACTAAATGATGAAACGTACAGCAAGAGGCCTACTGGAGCATGTCTTCAAGAGATCATTAAGACGTCCCGTGTGTCTTCACCGAACAACAATTATCCATCAGTATAGGAGACTAAAAACCTCATGGAAAAGCCTTATGAGTGCCAATACGACTTCAGGATTAAGTGAAATAGAAAAAAACTCTGTTTAATGCAAAATTTACTAATTTAGAGTACCTCCTATAGAGATTTATAGAGGAGAAATTAGAGACGTTAAACGATTTACTTGACTATTATTTGCGGCTAATAATTTATGAAAATATCTAGTGATGTGCCTATCTATTGCGCCATCGATCGAGTTAAATTTAATGATCTCGACTCTAAACTGGAATCGTCTGGATATAGAGCCTGTACTAGGCTACTCACTCAACGATTGGGTGGTTGCAGACTCGCAGTGACTTCACTGAGTTCTTCAGCAGTGTGTAATGAGGTTGTGTCTATAATTTCGACAATCGGAGTCGATCCTGCGCCACCATCTCTTCAAGCTTAACAAATCGTTCGTAAAACCTGAGGCTTTCCGGATTCGCAACAGAGCCGGAAGGATTGATCTTGCGTCCCGAAACAATCTGCTTAACTGCGAGCTCTATCTTTTTGCCATTGATGGTGTATGGAATCTCAGGCACTTGAAAAATGTGCTTGGGAACATGTCGAGCCGTCAACGTTGAGAGAATTTGCTTTTTGATCTGGTTTACCATGAGCGTAGTGAGTGGAATATCCCCCTTAGTTTTGACGAACAACAGCACTGTTTCGTCATTGTCATTAGGTCGGCGCTGACCCACACAGATAGTCTCCTCGATGTCGGGGATATAGGCTATGGCATTATAGATTTCAGCCGAACCAAATCTCACACCCGAAGGATTAAGGACTCCGTCACTAGGTGAATATAGTTGGTCAATTTAAGGGGCTTCTTGCGGAGGAGTGTACGCTCGGGGCGAAACGCCAGCACTTACGATCTTCCCAACATTACGAATCCTCCTGTCGATGGTGACATAGACACGAAATCACCCTGACACCAGATAGATGTCCCAAATCTTTTGAAATAGGCATCTTTGTAGCGAGTGTTGCCATTGTCCCCCCAGAACATGACAGGTTGACTGGGAAATGGCATTCGGCATACTAGTTCCCCAGCTTGTCCAGTGGCCGCAACAGAAACAGGCGTTTCGGATTCGGAGGCCAAGATATCTATTGCCATTCCAAGAGCGGGCATCTGAATTTCGCCGGCGTATACGGGAGACGTGGGATCACCAGTTACCACTAGATAGAGCGTCAGAGTCCGAAGAAGCTCACGATCGGGTTGGAAGACTTACACGATCCGGCCAAGTCAGTGCCGCCAGAGGTAGAGACAAGGTGAATCTTAGGTGGGAAGCCTGCATCATAGAACCACTCGGCAACATCCGCGTTGAGCACAGACCCGGTAGACGTCACGACTCGCAATGCTGACAGGTCGATTGACTCTCCTGTTTCAAGCATTAACACTGGATGTATTAAGGAGCCTCCTGCTCTAAGAATTTTGGCGTGGTAAACATACGTGGATTCAACCCTGAAAGCTTGAGATCCGTCAGGAATCTGGCAGATGTCCCAAAAAATGTGACTCTTATGGATGAACTCTTTTAGCACTTCTCAGAATATGGGGAAAATAGAGTAGTACGCTTACCTCAACTTCGATATTAACCTCAGCGTCACCATTGGATCAGGGAATAGCGGCGAGCCGTCATAGAGAACTATTCTTTTGCCAAATGACAATCCGCAAAGCATAAGTGGCCACATGATCCAACCGGTCTGTAGTAGATGACATCAGTATAGCGTTGATAGCAAAGTGCAGAATGAGGCTCAATGCTTACTGTCGTATAGGTATAGAGTACATCATCAGGACGGACGTCCAAACCTAGCACATAATCTTTCTTAGCCTTCATTAAAAGACCCTGTAGCATCGTCAATGCCTGTTACCAGGAGGATAGTGCAATGGCAAGACTTACCGCAGCGCTGTGTACGATGCACTTGGGAGTTCCCGTCTACTTGCCATCAGTATGGTTAATTTTCAAAACAAATGTGATCGACCTACTGTGCCAGAAGAATAGACGATAAATCCTGGATGGTCAAACTCCACTTGTTCAAAAACCAACTTCTGACCTTGAGCTCTTTTGTTGAAATCGGTCCAAAATATCGTTCGAGGAGGTAGATTCGGCTTTGATGATCCTTCCCGTTGGACGAGTATCAGGTCTCGGAACTCTCGGATTTGGAGGAGTTCTTTAGTGCACTGCTCGACCTTGTCCATTAAGCCGCGAGTTTTGCCATTATAGAGAATAGAAGTCTCAAAGACGACCAGACGCGGCTTAATTTGATTCAAGCGAGCCATTATACCGGAAACGCCCATATCGGGCGATGAGGTGGAAAAGATCGCCCCAATCGAAAGCGTTGCCAGACAGGCAATGACGGCCTCGATACAATTCGAGATAATTGCAGCAACTCGGTCTCCCTTTTTAAGGCCACTTTGGCGCATTGCATCCGCCATGATCTCGACCTGCTCATACAGCTCGCGCCACCGAAACTCTTGAATGCTTATTCCTCCTTCACGGCAAGCGACGATAGCAACCTCCTCTGCAGGCTTTTTATGTAAGACATGCTCCGCAAAATTCAGTCTAACATCGGGAAAGAAGGCCGGACGAGGAAACATCCTGAAATCCTGAAGTAGTCTCTCAATATCAGTGATAGTTCGGTATGAACAGCGAACGAATATCGAGTTCGGCCTTACCTGGGTATTGGGAAGACTCTCTGGCACTGAGCCGGGCTTGAGGTTTTCATATTCGAAAAGGTCCGTCCAAAAATCTGCCGCAGTGGCCGGATCTGTAGACCAAGCATGGAGATCGAGGTAGTTTTGGAGATTCAGGTGCCTCTTCGCATTCACGGTGTAACGGAACTCGTCCAAGTTGGTTGCACCTGGATTCGTAGGATTCCACAGGTGGCGAGGGGTCTTCAGCCCCAGTATTGCCATATCGTCTGATTTTCCAATGTACGTTTGTCGTCGACAATGATGGCACAGTCAAAGCTTCGAGCAGTCAGTCAATTGTTTCGAAAATAATATCTAGCATAAGTTCAAGCAGCACTTGAGTGAACGAGTTGCAAAGCCAGGTAGTTACTGTTTGACTTTCCGAGTCCAGCGCAACAATGCCGGGGAGCCTCGGGCCCGTGGCGAGCACCGAGGCTGGCGGGGCGACATCCTCAAATTGTTCGGGAATCACCTGAAGCACAAAACGACTAACCCAGAATTCGAAAGGCTCCGGGGACGTGGGTAATGACCATCGGTATTAATACAGTAACAACGTTTTGTGTCTAGGGCAATCCGCATCCAAAGGCCCCTGGCCGCAAATTACATAAACCGAGATATGCTAGCCAAAATTGTGAAAATGGTGAATAACTTGCCTGAACCATGATTTCATGATTGTCACAAAGGACGTATTGCTTACTTGAATTGTTGCTCACTTGAATTCGGCGATCACTGACCAGGTCGTTTGGACACAGTGAGCAAACCAGAGTTAAGTAGAATCACAATCGAGCAATTAGCTCTCCATCCCCCTTCATCGACACCCAGTCCCATTGCGGATTTCCAGCTCTTTTTCTATGCTTACACCGTGTGAGCAAACGACTTCCTCTGGATTCCTCCACCTTGCTCGATCGTCAACCAGGTTTGGGCTCTAGGGGTTCAAAAGTAGCCTCGATTACCTGCAGCCTCCCTTGCAAGAATCCGCCTCCCTTGTGCGGTGTATATCTTATTTTTCATCTATAATATTATCTACCTCGTGTTGGCACACGCAACCTTGCATCGCCACAAGTTTTGTCCCTTCGCGGTCCACTCACTACAAGCTCGATCGTCCACGGCCCCTGGGACATATTACTTTTCTGATTGCTGAGGAGGGCACCATTGGGTATCAATCTCAGGCGCATCACTTGGAGAACATGCCGTCTCGCCTTGGCCATTTCGATAGATTCATAAACTTTCATCAATCTCAAGGAAGTGCGAGTCGATTGCTATCCATTCAGAATTCTCCGCATTGCCACGGGGCTCATATGCCTTCTGGCGCATTTCCACTCTGCTCATCTTTGCCGTCATAGAGACATGATACGTAATTTCTTGTGAACAGCAGAAAAGCGGCAAAACACAAGCAAAATGGGGAGAGGCAGTATTTCGCCTCTTGTCGTCGGGGGGCCTAGACCTTTCCGTCTAGACCTCGCACGCTTGCAGTTCCCGAACTCCGGAAGCCAAAGTATTATTGACTATTAAATATTTTGCCATGTTGTCAATGGTTCGGAACTTGGTGGCCCTTCAAGAATCCGGCTCCACGAATCCCATTGATCTACTAATCTACTCGCGGGCAGATCTGGGGGGCGGGGAGCGCTCTGGGGATATCTCCACCAGGCCGGGGGTCATATGAAGCACATCTTCTGATCGTTCTTGTAGCGTAGATCTGGTTTGCTTGTTAAGGTCCCCCTTGGCCCAAAAGCAGAGCCCCGATATATCTACACACGTATCCTATGCAATCCTTTTCACCCTACTGAAACCCCCATAGTCGCGAAAAAGCGATCGATAGTTGTTGGCCAACACGACAGTATGGAGAAGACTCTGTCCGGTACCGGGACTCATTTGGAGGATAGTCCTCCCTCCACCGTGGATGATTCGCCAAAAGTGGATGATTTCGATATCGTAGACAAAAGCGCCATTGGAGGTCGAGATACCTCTGAGTTACCGCCCAAGTATTATTCGAGTCTGGAAATCATCGGTTCGGTCATAGTGCGTGCACCTACCCTCACATTGAGAATTCGGACCTGAATACTTATATTGATGTTTGAAGGCGTTCACTCTCGGTGTAGCATGTGCTCAAGGATCTCTCGTCATGATCAGCGGTGCCATCTTCGCTTACATTAACCCAGACCTAGGTAATTACCCGCATATCCCCGATGAGGGTTCTGGATACTAACATGGAACAGGTCCTAGTCCTAACACCCTCTGGGTCGCGACCGCTGTTCCATTGGGACAGAGTATTGCCTTTCCCATCGTGGGCCGTCTTTCCGATATCTTCGGTAGGCGTTACTTTTACTTGGCTGGGAATCTGGGAGCGCTAGTCGGGTTTATCATTGGCGGACAAGCCAAATCAATCGGCGTACTTATTTTTTCGGTAAGTTGGACTAGAAAAGATGGCAGGCAAAGTGGTAACCGAGATATTACAGAGTGCCATCTTGGGCATATCGACTGTTGTTCAGGTTACAGGCAGCGTCATCGTTGGGGAGCTTTTCCCAAACAAGCGGCGATATCTTTTATTCGCAATTGTGGGCGCTGGTCTCTTTCCACTGTCGGGGTTGAGTCCAGGTATCGGTGAGTAAAACACCAATATGGTACTCTCCATCGTTATCGACTTGAAATTAAGACTATTCTAGGTCGCGAACTGTGTCAGAACACTGGGCAAGGATGGAGGTGGATCTACCACCTTTACGCCATCATTTCTGGTGTCATACTTCTGTTGCTTTTCTTCTGTTACCATCCGCCTACCTTCCACAAATTGCACCGGAACAGTTCCAAGCTGGATGCGTTGAAGCACCTAGACTGGATAGGGGCGATTCTATATGCTGGAAGCGCCGCGTCATTGTTGCTTGGTTTGACATGGGGCTCTGGTATCTACAGTATGTTGCATATCCGCCATGTCTGAGGTTGTTCGAACTCACCGGCTACTAGAATGGACGTCGGCCAAGGTCATAACACCCACTATTGTGGGAATTTGTGGCTTCATCATCTTCGGATGTTGGGGTAATGCTGCGCTCAAAAAATACTCGCCATCAACTGTTAACAATTTTTAGAATACTTTGGGAATCCACGACTTCCTTTCCTCCCTATATCGCTCTTCCAGAATCGAAACTGGATTCTCCTTTCAATAATTTCTGCCTTCGGTGGCATACCTTTCTACGCTCTCAACATCCTGTTTCCTCAACAGCTTACAACTGTAGTCGGTGCTTCCCTCAGCACCGCAGGATGGGCCGCTGTACGTTCACTCCCCTGAATTGATGTGTAATTACTGACACCGGTAGTGTACTCTGCCCGGAGGAATCAGTGTCGGATTTTTCATAGCCGGTCTCATTGACTCCACCCGTGTTGCACGCTTTGGAATCACGATTAAACGAATGATCATATTCGCTTGTCTGATCTTCACTGCATTTCTAGGAGCAATGGCAATGCAATCTTTGACTCTATCTTTAGCTATTGTCTTCACGCTGTTCGCTTCTATTGCCACTGGCTGGTATGAGGCACTTAGTATCGCAGGTGCTCCGATGGAACTTGATCCCAAGGACATTGGTATGGCAAATGGTGCACAATACAGTCTTCGCACCATAGCTGCCAGCATAGCAAGTGAGTGGACTTCGTTCGGAGTGCGCAGACAGTTTCACTAATATTCTCATAGGTGCGGTCTATGTCACTACAGTATGTTTGAATTGTCCCACGAATAGATTAAATAACTCTTTCTAACATCTACAGCTCTCAAACAAGATCACCTCAAATGTCGCCTCCCGAGTACCACCTGCCATCTTGGGGACTGGGGTATCCCTGGATACTGCAGTCGCCCTGACTCAGGCGATAGCATCTGGCAATGCTACTGCTATTTCGGATGTCCCAGGGGTCACTCCTGCGGCTATCGCGGCGGGTGTTGGAGCTTTCAAGATTGCTTTGATCAGGTCTTACCAAACCTTATACTACATTTCGGTTGCGTTCGGTGCAGCAAACATCATTCTGGCATTGTGCCTCAATGGCAAGTTGATGGAGAGCAGACTTACCACTGAGGTAGCCCGTCGGCTCCAGGACGTGGGGGGCCAAAAAGTATCTGACCCGGAAGTCGATCATATCGGCATATCGACTGCTGAAAAGTAGAAGTGATGTTCTAACGCCGCGTCCATGGAAGATTGTGTCAGAGAATCCAAATGATCAAAATTTCCAGGAGTTGCTATTTGGGACAGAGTTCCAATGGGTTGCTTTTGGTAACTGAAATTGATGCGACTACTTGCGGGCCTATCCAATAGCGGTCATGAAGGGGCTTGACAGCATCGTTGTGTTGTGAATCGGGTGGAGAGAGGTGGAAGTAGGCTGTGGATCTATTCGCTGTTATTTTCACTGGTGACCGTTGACCTACTGCAAAAGGACAAACTCACTAAAGATAATCATATTGACAATTATTTCTTACTAAGATCTCTCCAGCTACTAGAGGTGGGAATGGTTCTTCTATTTCTCATATTACCTTTTATGATATGACGGGAATGTTAGGAATCCTTGCTCTAGAAGTACACCTGAAGCTAACAGCATCCGACAGAGACTAATAGATCTTAATTATATTAATGCAATCAAGGATTCTAGTAAAGACTCACTTAACTTGTTATGCATATTAATAATTAGTGTCCAATCTAAGGTATTACCTATATAAAATTGAAGACTCTAGAGAACCAACTAAGCCTAAATCTCACTATTAACTATTAGATTTAAGAATAATATAAAGCTTGTATAGCTTTTATAGAGGACTTACCCTAATCTTGTTAGATGTTCTTGAAGATAGCCAAGGAACTTACAAAACAAGAAAAGAGTCGTCCAAGGCAGGTCTTCCAGGTTGCAAGTTCGGCTGGGCCTTGATCGGACAGCATGCTTAGCTCAAACTTTGTTTTGCATCCATTTAAGAGTCGAAATGAACTCTCAGGAAGTGGTACGGACATCTTAGGCAACCACAGCTTCGAACCCCGAAATTGCCACCGCCCGAGAAAGCATTGCTTCGAAACCACGCCGGCGTTCCGGGTATAGGGAATGCCTTGCTTCCGGCCAGCCAAGACCTGGGCCCCCGTGGAGCCTTTTCCTACGTAAATTCTGTTCGAAAAGCGTTGGCGTGCACAATTTGGCTTTGTTCATATCTGAATGTGTGGGCGTTTCCGCATGCACCTGTGACCTCACCTTTCTCTACATATCCGGTGAAACAGGGACTGCTATGTTCACTCTCTTGTAAAAATTTGTTGATCATTACGGGCAGAGCTGTCTAGCTAGGAGAGTGCCTCGCATTATATTCCGTCCCAGCATACTATTTCTTGATCTGCCTCTCACGCCGAAATGGACTTACAGAAAGTGAGTCCATCGATGGCTTATTGGGCACTGGCAGGCTCCGTGGCTGTCGTCTGCCTGTTCAAAATCTTAACCTATGGCATGCGGACGAAAGACTTTCCACCGGGTACTTATCCTGCAAAATATGAAAGAAAATCATGTTGAGCTGATGGGATGCTTAGGCCCTCCGACTTACCCAGTGGTTGGAAACATGCTCGACATGCCCACGAAGAATTTTCATACCGAACTTCAAAAATTTGCGTATAAATGTATGCTGTGTACAGAAAGTAACTATAGAATCAATGCTGAATCTTGTTACATGAAGATGGACCGCTCGTGGGTTTGAAGCTCGGTGGGCAGAATTTTATACTGCTCAATAGCCCGGAAGTCTTTAGAGATCTCATCGAGAAGCGGAGTGCCATCTATGCTCAGCGCCCAGACCTTTACATTACCGAATTTGACGAGGGCATGAATGTTGGCCTCCGGAAGTGAGTTTCCCTGACTCAACCCCATTTCCTGCACAGCACAGGATTAGGCCTTCGATAATATCTTCGGAAAGCAGTGCTAATGGGAACAGGAACGACAACATTTGGCGACGACAGAGGAAAATGTACAACATCAGATTGAATGTCACCACCGCAAACAACTACCTTCCCTACCAGGTATAGCTCCTGAAACTCCCCTTCAAGTTCTCGTTGGTGAACAACAACGTGTTCAGGTTTTTGAGAGCCTCCAATTATTGAACGACATGGCAGAAGACCCCCGGAATTGGGTGGCCCACCTCCAAAGATTCACCGCGAGCATCGCCACCACTTTGCTCTATGGCTTCCGCACACCCAATGTCAATACAGGATATGTCAGAGGACTGATGCACGTGAGTTTTGCCTTGCACCGGTCCCAGTGAGTCTTGAGCCTGACCCTTTGAAATCCTAGTGGGTGGAAACCACTTCCGCAGCCATCAATCTTCAACTTGTTGATTTCTCCCCATTTCTCCGCCCGTTCTACAGAATGGCACCATCATGGTTAATCCCATTCAAAGCTACCCTGCGTGATATCAGAATTCTCGAAAACAAAGTCTTCTTTGAACTTCTCGAACTTGTCAAAGACAAAATAAAGTCTGGAAGAGTATATCCGAGTAAGACCAAAAGTTCTCTTCCTGGACAGGCTTTCACTAATTGATCTCAGGCTTCGTCAGGGATATGCTCATAGACAAGGATGACGACCGGCTTGATGAGAGATATATTGCTCATAACGGTGCGCATGGCTTCGGAGCAGGAATGTATGCTTATTGGTCCCATTGTCTGCTAGACCTTCGGGAGTAAGAATAAAACTGATCATCTCAACAGGGATACTACCTGGAACACTTCATTGGGCTTCGTCAAAGCAATGCTGCTTCATCCCGAAGTTGCAAAAGCCGCACAAAAAGAGATCGACGAGGTAATCGGTCCAGACCGCATGCCTTCATGGGAAGATCGGGCGAGGCTTCCTTACATTCGTGGAGTCCTGGCAGAGACCTTGAGATGTAAGCAGTTCCATACGGGCCATAGATATTGCTGACTGACTATTCAGGGGCTCCGAGCCCCATCAGCGGCGCGATTCCGCGTTGCGTGGCACGTGACGATGTATATAATGGCATGACCATCCCACAAGGGTCGACTGTGATGATGAACGTAGGAACACTAAATTTGACTAGCATAAGAAAAAGGGCAGTTGCTAACATTGGATAGGTCTGGTCCCTCAATCACAACCATCATGAAAGACCACGCGAGTTTGATCCTACGCGGCACGACGCCGAGAAATCGTTGAACGAGAACTTCGCCATCAGTCCCGATTCGACGATTAGGCCTCATTTCACTTTCGGTGGGGGCCGAAGGGTATGCCCCGGATTCCATGTGGCGGACAGAACTCTATTCCTAGCAATTTCACGTTTGCTCTGGGCCTTCGATTTCCACCGTGCCGTCGACCATGCTGGAAACTTGTTGGCTATTGATAGAGACGCAATTTCGCCTGAGAATGGCATGATTGTGAGGCCTGCAGCTTACGAGTAAGTATCAAGAACGGATCTTTTCAAGATCCAGAGTGTGTTGCTGACAGTAGCTCGCAGAGCTGATATTCGACCTCGGAGTCCCCAGAAAGTGGCGCTTATCAAACAAGCCTGGGCGGAAGCTAAAACTCATCTTGATGCGGAGGGCAATTTCAACGAAGAATACTTCGACAAATTTCTGCGCGGGAAGAATCACTAGAGAAGATCTACTTTACGTTAATCCTCCAACAGTTATCTTGGTATCGACGCTCCCATAGGGCCATCTGAGTATAAATTGCACCTCCGTGGCATATGTACGTCTCGAAGGGATTGGAAAGCAATGCTCTCTAGATATAGAGCATCAATGACTACATACATGTAAGAGCAAGAGGCGCTCCAGAATTCCTCTCTAGCATGTGCTATTGTGTTTTCTTGGTGGCGAGATGGCTCCTGGGTGACAGTCGTTCGCGATTCCCTTCATCGTCGCAAGAACCGTCCTCTCATTCAAAATGTGGTCAAATTGGGTCAAATCAGTATAAGCCTCCGCATTGGCACCGCTTCCAGTGGCATTTTTGATTGCTTTCAAATCACACGGTATTCTCTACCACGTGCAACGGCATTATGTAGCTCGGCTTCTCCTTGTAGATGCACTGCTTATAATCTACCCTCGTGCCAGGCAGTTACAACTAGCAGTGTTGCCAATAGTAGAGGCACGTGACCTGGGATCCAACTCCGAGGACAGTCTACGAATTAAATTGAATTAAGAAGAAGAAGAAGAAGAAGAAGAAGAAGAAGAAGAAGAAGAAGAAGAAGAAGAAGAAGAGTTAGTCCCAGTATGGAGGGGCTGCGCACTATACTAGTATGAGAGATTCGTCTGGCGAACGCTACTTCCTAGTACTACCCCGGAGAGGTACGTTATATAGACGTAATGAATGCGGGACTAGAAATAACGCGGAGTATAATGTAATACAGTGCTAGCGCTATACCTATTTTCCGACCCCTCCTAAAGCAGTGTCTGACTAAGCCTTATTACCTTTGGAGGAGCCCTTGGTTTCTTTGTTCGTATGTAGCTTCGTTATGAGTAGACAAAGGACTTGTAAATTCAAAACTCGTGCCGCTATCATGCCACCTTAGCTACTCTGCCTCATCGTAGATTTCAGATGATTTGGTCTGAATCGGATGCTGTTTTGGTTGTCACCTTGCAAAGACGGGCCAAGAACGTTTCGGTATGTCCAGGAGATTCGTTTATTCACGAGAAATTAAGTACAGTCTCTGAATTTGGGAAGCACTGGCGAAAAAAAATTGTCGGTGAAGTTTCCCTCAGCATCGATATCTTTCTTCGCTTCAGTCCATAACCCTCGAATGAGATCCAACTTCTCCAAGTCACGGGGAGTGACTCTGCACCTAAGTACCGTCAAAATTGATTCCAAAAAGGCTCGATACTTGATACTTACTGGAAGTCCTGTGGCCTCACCATCAGGCCGGGCGTCACGGCATCCCGCTCGATCGGTATTGGCTGGCCGTCCACGACTTCGGGTAATATTGAAGGCCCACAATATCCTCGAGATTGCGATGAATAGGTTGCGCTCAGCAAGGTGAAACCCGGGACATACTCGTCTACCAGCGCCGAAAGTAAAGTGAAGCCTTTGGAACAGGGATTCAGTTTGGGATGGCCTACCCGGCGGGTATTCTTTGGGTCTCCTTCCATATCCCGAGGGTAGTGGGGCAAGAGAGCCTAAGAGCACAGCGCCCAGGAGGAACAGGTGGCCTTGAACCTGCGGGATTAACATTTCCGATATTGGAGCAAGCTTTCTGAATGCCTGTATTATCTGCGTCTATCAAGTTCGTCTCCTGTTCCTTAATTCATCTACCTTTCATTCTTTTTTCATATGGGTGGGTGGCCATGGAAGATGGGACTTCGGAGCTCCTGCTGGCGGAGGTGGTCGCGGCAGACTGGGGTTCCCTAATAGGACCATTGTGCCTACATAGAAATTCAACGCGGGAGAAAACGATCTTTCAGTAATCCGGGGGCGCAAGCTTGCAGGAGGACTTTTGTGTCATTATGTTGATGAGTGTTCCCACGTCAACATCATCAAGCGCTTTCCCTGCTGAACTGGAGCCTACGGGATTCTTCTCTGACCCCTCGGGCCCTCGATTTGTACTGTCACAGATGTAATGTGGAATGTGGAGTATGCCGCGGGGACACGATTTCCTCCTCTCTCCGAGCGTGCTGCTGTTTGATGTGGGCTCGGATCTATCAGATGTGCCCACAAGTCCAAATTCGCACTCTGATCGACAAAGCGGTTGGTCAGGGTAGTACTAGCTTGACCGCCGACACAATTATGAATGTTCATAACAAATTTCGGATACCACTACAGAAATATATTGGGAAAAGGAAAATGATGTTCGAGGGATTCTCATCCATATGATAACTGTAAGCTACAAGCGTGGGTCAGACTGGATGGTAGGACCTCTGTTGTCAAGTGTCTTCTGTGAGTCTGACCTAATTACTACTGGCTGTAGGGTCTGTCCCCCACCACAAGCGTAACAAATTGTTATGGTACCTCACTGCCCCCTAGAAAGCCTCTTGAAACGCTCTATGATCCATCGCTAATCCAGGCTTCCTTTTCTTGTGTAGTGACCTTTAGAATGGGTGCTAGTGTCCGCTGAATAGCTTCAGGTGGAGTGTCCGTCCCGATGGCTATTTTTCTATCCACTTCAACTGGTGGGGCAATGTGCCATTTAGGTATAACCCGAGTTCCAAGCTTCGAAATTTCCCTTGGATATCTTCCAGATTCCACAGTCTCTAGGATGACCTGCGCAACTTGTCCTGGCGTGACAGTAATCTCATCGTTAATGCCAAATCTTTCGCCTGGTGTTCCAGTGGTCCAGATCAGGGTTGCGACAATTCTAGGAAGGATCGATGGCCAAGACCTGTACCTGGTGGGAGGAAAGGTGATATTGCAACTACCTTAACTCCCTGCAAGGTTTCAGTATCACCAAGACTTCGTGCAAATCCGACCACAGCATGCTTGGTGGCACTATAGAGGGGAGCTGGATATTGTTTACTTTTACCAGCAATTGAAGCAACAAGCGCGACCACTGCTGGCTTGGATTTATTCAATAGAGCATGGATAGCCAGCCGTGTGAGCTTTATCTGCTTGTGTGTCAGACAACAAATTGTCGTGCTGCACAAATATGAAGGCCCACTTACTGGGTGGTTGACGTTGATGTCGACAGCTTTGGAGCCATCTGCTTCCAATCCCTCAGCATCTTCCCAGAAGCTAGACTATGACTAGAATGACACAGCTCATAAGCATGAGGCCATAGATACAAGCGAGAGACGGATCATCATCTAGGGCCGACTTACAGGCTCAAATACTCCTGCAGATGCTACATAAATATCTGGGACGTCTCCAAAACTACTGACGCCTGCTTCAATAGCCTCTTGTAAGTCTTTCCATACGGTCACATAACATTTCTTGAATACAACGGTCTTGTTCTCTTTAATCAATTTTTCTGCTGATGTAGTTAGACGCAAATCGGCAATTATGATCCCTTTGGCGCCTGCATTAGAGTGCCGTGTGAACGGTAGCCAGACCAATGTCTGTTTGATACACATTAGTTTCACATTATCAGATCACAATATAGCCCAGCTATTCTCTCCGAATGTCAGATCGAGAGGCTGATACCCAGCAGAGGCTCCTCCTGCAATCAGAACTATCCTTTCCATTACTAGAAAACCGTCCGCCATATCACTTTGTCAACTTTTTGGTCGCTTCCGCAAAGTCTTCAGGGGCTTAGACAGACGAAAGTCTATATCTAACAGGTACTAATAAAACCGAGCCAGGACCTTGGACGTCCAATGTGTGAGGGCGAAGCTTCAGACTCTGGTAGTGAACTTAGGGAGACTACAAATGTATAATATCACTTTCCCCAAGAAGGGGTTCTCAGAACCTGCCCTAGCTAATGGTACCCCTCATATCTCATTTCATTGGACGTGGAGTAGCCTTTTTCATTGCCTGGAGTGAGAAAGAGTTATTACAAATCATGGTACCTCAATCCGGGGATGTGACATGGGATCTCTCACGAACTTTATGGCGGAAACTGGGGACTGTCCGGCTTCCGGAACGCCTATACTGGGCTGCATTAGAGAGAACTTATATACAATGCGTGGACCGCCTGATGGGGATGTGTCACGATTCTGGGGAATATCTCACTCAATTCTCTCACTTCTTCCTCCGCATTTCGCACTTCTTAGTTGCTGTACCTCGTAACCCCCACAATGCAGTTCCCCGCCGCTCATGACACGTTCCGACTTCTTCCCAAAGTTGTGGATGACTTTGCTCGGTTAGAGCCGGAGCGAGTTCTGGCGGCCATCCCGCTCGGGCTTGAGGTGTCGGACGGTTTCAGAGATATCACAGCAAAGACGTTTGCAAAAGCAGTCGATCGCTTAGCTTGGTTTCTGCAAAAGGAGCTGGGGAGAGGTCGACGCGAAGACGTCATCACATATCTTGGACCATCAGATATACGATATGCTCTTGTAGCCCTGGCGGCAGCAAAAGCAGATTACAGGTCCTTCTGGACATCTCCAAGGAACAGTTTCGAGGCCCATAAAAGCTTGATTGCGGAGACGAAATGCAGGGTGTTTGTGAGCCCTTTCCAAATTCCGCCCGGAATCGCGCCGGTGATCCGGGAGATGAACCTGAAACACCTCCATATCCCGACTGTTGAAGATTTGCTCGAAGAAAACGGACAGGTAGAGCCGTTTCCGTTTGATCGATCGTATGATGAGGCAAACTCGGACTGTTTTACGATTGTCCACACCTCTGGCTCTACTGGTATTTCTTCCCGAGAACATACAAAGCCAGAGCTAACCAGTTGGTGATGAGGTATTCCGAAGCCTATCTGGCTACCGCATGGTACTTTTACGATTGCACAGCTATACGACACTGCCACAGAGGAAACGGGGGTCAAATCGATATTTCAGTGGCTTAAAGAGCAGAGTGGGCGGATCTTCATCTCCTTCCCTTTGTTTCATGTAGGAGAAGATAGCCAACTTCAATTTGTGGAAAGAGCTAACATCGTAGTCCAGGGAGGAGGACTACATCTCTTTTTCTCGTTCGCCTTGTTTTGGAATACCATTCCTGTATTGGCGCCGTCACGACCATTGACTGCTGAGCTTGCGGATCAGGTTCATCGCAGTGGTCAGGTCACCGCGAGCTTCTTGCCCCCTTCTGTGTTGGAGGACATCTCCCAAGATGCGGAACTCTGGCGGGGTTTGAGCGGGATCAGGTATTGCCTGCACGCGGGAGCGCACTTACCTCGATCTGCGGGGGAGATTCTCAAACAACACACCCGACTAATCAACTTACTTGGACAGACTGAAGTAGGGATGCCCTACCAGTTGATGGTAGATTCGGATGATTATGAGTACATCCATCCGGGAAGATATTCAGGGGCTGAATTTCGACATCGTTACGAAGATCTCTACGAACTTGTCATTGTTCAAACCCCCGAGTTACAGGGCTGGCAGACCGCTTTCCTTACATTCCCTGAGATGAAGGAAGTTGCCACTCGAGATCTATTTTCAAGACATCCGGACCCGGCAAAGTTGGGTTTATGGAAACACCGTGGTAGATATGATGACATCATCGTCTTCGATAATGGCGAAAAGTTAAATCCAGTGACGATGGAGAAGATCATCGAAAACCATCCTTCAGTACGCACAGCGATCATTGTGGGTCATGGTCGTTTTCAGGCTGCACTTTTGGTCGAGCCTCGGGACCCTGAGGCTGGTGCACCTGAAAATTCCACAGCATTCATCGAAGACCTTTGGCCTACTATCGAAAAGGCGAATATTGACTGTCCGCATCACGGGCGTCTAGTTAAGGAATTAATTGTGGTTGCCGGGGTTGGAAAGCCTTTTCCAAGAACTGCTAAAGACAGTAAAACACGAAAAGGGACAGTGGACCTCTATCACGATGAGATCAACGAGATCTATGCAGCCGCGGAGCAGGCGGGACCGGAATCGGACTCTGATCTTGTCATAGATCTAGAAGCCCCCCATGAAGAGTTGAGGGAAAGGCTGACGCAGCTTATCACTTTGACGACATCTCTTGATTCATTAGACGAGAGAACCGATCTTTTCGAAGCTGGAGTTGATTCTTTGCAGGCCCTTCAACTCTCACGAAAGCTGAGGACCGCGCTGCGCAATGATCCCGCTGTTGCAAGGCAGATCAAGCCTTCTCTGGTCTATCGCAACCCGACGAGTGAGATGCTTCTCGAAGCTATCTACAAGCTACAACAACAGACTCCGACAGATAGCGCCACTGGTCAGTCTCGGTTTAGGAAGATTGAAATCGTTGTCAGGGATCTTTCGAAAGATTTGCAACTTTCCGCAGTGGAACAGAAACGAGTGGGCCAAGGGGGCACGGCCGTATCAGTACTTTTGACAGGCTCTACAGGTGGCCTCGGATCTTACCTGCTCTCCGGTCTTCTCGGTAGCCCCTTTGTGGCTCATGTTTTTTGTTTAAATCGTTCCCATGACGCCGTCAGCCGGCAGGTACTACTCAACAGATCACGCGGCCTTATTCACAACTTTGACCCAGCTCGGGTCACTTTTCTTCAGGCTGACTTCTCGAAGCCATACCTAGGCATTGGCCACCAAAAATATAGCCAGTTAACGGAGGAGGTCACACATATTATTCATAATGCATGGACGGTCGATTTCAATCGTTCATTTGATTCATTTCTATCCACTGACCTGGCAAGGCTCACCAACCTGGTTCAACTGGCCGCATCTTCCAAGTGCGATGCAAGATTGTTGTTTGTTTCCAGCATTGGAACCATGACAAGATGGCATACTACTGGTCATACAGGGCCTGTTCCAGAGCTGATCTCAAAGAATCCAGAGGTGGTAGATTCTGCCGGTTACGCAGAATCTAAGTATGTCGCCGAGCGTGTGCTACTAGATGCATGTGCTCACTCTAGGATAAAAGCTACCGTTCTTCGGGTTGGTCAAATCGCGGGCCCTGTCAAGTCTACTAAGGGTTGTTGGAACCCCAAAGAATGGTTTCCGGCCTTGGTAACGAGCGCCAAAATCATGCGAAAGCTCCCAAATCAACTGAGACCGAGCCCCCAGATCGATTGGATCCCCGTTGACGTCTTGTCTGACATCACGATCGAAATCCTTCACAACGAACCACCTCAACGCCAAGAGCTGTCCGTTTACAACTTGGTCAACCCCCGCTACACGCCTTGGCCGCAGCTCTACCCCGTAGTCAAGCAATTTTTCGACAAATCTGGTGGAAATCCTATCGAGGTGGTAGATTGGAGCAGCTGGCTGAACTCGTTACGTGACTGCGCTCTGAACGCCGAGACGAAGGAAGATGTCAATCGAAATCCTGCAATAAAACTCCTCGAATTCTTTGAAGCGTACGACGGACCGTCTTGGAAACCAACAAACATAGTATTCGCCACTGATAATGCGGAGCACCAAAGTCGCACGTTGAGTACCTGCCAAACTGTGACTCCAGAATGGATGAGCATCTGGATGGAACAATGGGGAAAAGAAGCAGAAGCAGAGCGCGACGACTCCCGCGATGATTTGTAGCGCACTCCCACCCCCCCCCCCCCCCCAGCCCCTCTCCCCCCCCCACCCCCAACACACACCA
>Ga0105239_10000654_pt1 | contig 49325 bp, 44 predicted proteins | sample KBSC44metaG_FD_92761 | JGI IMG/M metagenome (GOLD analysis project Ga0105239, IMG submission 92761) | Corn rhizosphere microbial communities from Kellogg Biological Station, Michigan, USA - KBS C4-4 metaG | ecosystem: Host-associated > Plants > Roots > Rhizosphere > Soil | place: Michigan, USA...
AGCCCCAGCGCTCGGCCTCGATGCCCAGGTTGAGCCAGGCGAGGCCGACATTGGTCAAAAGGCTGAGCTGAGTCTCGAACAGGCTGGCATCAACGCGCTGGCCTGTGCCGTCTCGCGCGCGGGCAAGGAGGGCTGAGAGGATGGCGCCGTGCAGGAAGAGTCCCGTCGACATGTCGACCAGGCCGATGCCGGCGCGCACAGGGGGGCCGTTCTTCTCGCCTGTTACATGGAGGAGACCAGCCTCGGCGGCGGCAATAGGATCATAACCCCCGCGGGTGCGGTAGGGGCCGGTCCGGCCGTAGCCTGGGCACGACAAGACGGTCAGCGCTTTTATGGGCAGAGAGAATGTCAGCAGGGTATGTTTCTGCTCTACGTACCTGATAAGCCTGCATAGATGATGCGTGGGTTGTGCTCCCTGAGCACATCGTAGCCCAGTCCCAGACGCTCCATGGTGCCTGGCTTGAAGTTCTCGACCCTGAGTGGCACGAGGTTCTTATGTAAGCTCCTAGCCTAAAGGTGGGAGCGAAGAGCAAAGAGACAAGAAGAGCAGACTTACAGAACGTCGGCATCCTTGATCAGATCGAGGATAAGCTGCCGGCCCTCGGCCTTTTTGAAGTTGACGGTGATGGAACGCTTGTTTCGGTTCACGGCTGCGAAGTAGTTGGAGATAGGACCGCTGGACTCATTCCAAGCAGCCTCCTCACCGGGCATCATCCAATGTCGCGTGTCATCCTGAGGAGCGAGGCAAGAGAAGAGCGTCAGTTCGCGTTGCAGTCACGGCGAGAAGGAAGGTCCCTGTCTCGCATATATTGGTAGAATGTCTGATGTACGTACCCCTTTGCCAACAGCCTCGACCTTGGTGACCTCGGCGCCGTAATCGGCGAGGATCTGAGTGCAGAAGGGGCCCTGTTAAATGCGATGTCGTTTCGTCAGAAATAATGTCTTTTGTCGGTTTTCCAGATCAGTGGAAGGAAGAGAGAGTTTGTGTGCCTACCGCCAGAACCCGTGAGAGGTCCACGATCTTGATACCCATCAGGGCGCCCTGTTGTGACCGAGGCGACGGGGGTGCCGCGGTGCTGGAGTTGTATTTGTAGCACGTCGCTGCTCTTGTAGTGACGGATGCTGATGATGATGGGTCCGCATAGACATGGCTGCGGAGAATCGAGGGACGGAGACGCGGGCCTGACAAGAGTGGCCTCATCTTTTCCAACAGCGAAACAATCCTAGAAGGAAAGTGGTGAGCCTCTGTGCGTGCAGCTATGTAGGCAGAGACAGCTACACATTGACAATAAGCGGAGGTGGACGAGGAACGAAACACGTGCAGCGAGAAAAGCGGCCAGATCCTAGTTCGTGACAGCCCTCATATGCACCATGCAGCCTGGATTTATTCGATAATGATTAATTGTATAAGTAACAAAAGTAGTAGTATTAGGAGGAGGAGGAAATAATTGCATTCTGTAGTCTAGTCAAGTGGATCCGTGTCTCCCTCCACTGTGCCAGTTGAGGTCGGTTCTCCAATGCTTTCCCACTAGACAATAGCGGTCGTCCTCTCTCCCTCGGCAACCCAACCACCTCGGGCTCTCTTGGGCTTTCTCCCTCGGCAACCCAACTACCCATAGCCCCTTGTGTAGTACCAATACCGCTGTTTGGCAATCCCGGTTTTGGCACAATGTGACTACCTGTAAGGATGCAGTAGTCGACGTGCAAGATCATGTCGACTCGTGTACTCTTGATTGCCGCCGACCATCTTCAACGTCACTTGCCTTCTCTGCGTGACCATGGCGGATGCGAAGGCAGTCCCTTTGGAAAACGGACTCGCTGCCTCATTTCAGACCGCGCTTCCATTTCTTGTAGGCTGCGGCTCGGGCATGGTGGCCACAACATGCGTGCAGCCCATTGACACGATTAAAGTACGGATGCAGCTCGTCGACAGGAGCGTGCTCCAGGTCACGGCCCGGAGCATCGCCCACGACCTGATGGCTGAAGGCGGCGTCTTCAAGTTGTATCAGGGCCTTTCCGCCGCGATCATGCGCTCGCTCGTGTACGGAACAATGAGGCTGGGTTTGTTTTCGACCTTCGAGAAGGAATTGTCAAGGAAAGCCCGCGAGAGAGGCACGACCTTGTCCTTTGGCGAACGGTCGCTCGCTGGCGTTGGAGCTGGCGCACTGGCAGCGCTGGTTGGCAACCCGACTGAGGTCATCCTGATCCGAATGCAGGCCGACGGACTTAAGCCCTTGAGCCAGCAGGCGAGGTACTCATCCGCCTTTGACGCTCTGCGACGCATTGCCAGCGGCGAGGGCGTCCTCGCACTCTGGAAAGGCGCAGGCCCGACCCTCATCCGCGCTATGTCCATCAACTTCGGCCAGCTCACTTCCTTCTCGGAGGCTAAGCATCAGCTGCAGGAGCACACCAGCCTGTCGCCCCCAGTACGCACGGCGCTGGCCGCTGGCATCGCTGGCTGCACGGGCGCCCTCTTTAGCCAGCCTTTCGACTTTGTCAAAACTCGTCTGCAGAACCAGGCCAAACCCGCTGCCGCCGTCGGACCTGGCTCCGGGGAGCTCCTGTACAAGGGTACCTTCGATTGCCTTTTCAAGGTCGTGCGCAAGGAGGGCATTTTCAGGCTATATCGGGATATCCTGCCCTACTTCATGAGAATCGGTCCCCATTCGTAAGTGATCTTTACCCTTGAATACTTCTAATGATGGTGGTGGCTATGATACTAATGTAAGGAGAGTAGAATGATCGCGTTGTTTCTCACGGACACTATCATCCGCAAGATTGAGACCAGAAGCCTATCTACCTAAAGATATACTATCACGAGATAGGTAGAGGAGCTACCTCAAGGCATAAAGCAAGTATAGAAAACACGCCAAGAGAATATCTAGCCGGATATTATCTTGCCGGAAGCGTACTAGACGTACACTTATCTCTTACTTCCTTAAGTTCGAGGAGTCGATATTATTAAGACTATAGTTAATGATAGAGAACTACGATTCCTAGCTCTGGACGCTCTCTAAGATCCCTATACTCTAATACTAATACTATATTAAATCTAGGCGTTAAGATTGTAATAATTTAACTAGTGGAGATATAGGCGTATAGAATTTTAGTGTATCTCGGCTCTTATATTATCTTACCTATATATAGCCCTTCTCAGGAGGTATTTATACTATTAGGTCACATTAAGGACCCGACTAATTAATTGCCCCGGAAGGTTAAGTGTAAGATAAGTAAAAAAGGCCTTAAGGTCTACTTCCGAGGTATAACTCCTAGTAGGTTGATCTATAGGAATTAGGAAGGTAGTAGGCTAAAAGCTCTTCGTAGTTTAATATAGAGGGTAATATCGTCAAACCGAAAGTAATTATAAAAAATATACTAAGTAAGAAGGAGAGAACGGATAAGGAGATTTCGTAAATCGGAGGCTAGGAGTAAATATAGTCGAAGCTCACCTAGTTAAGTACGATAGTAACGGAATAGAGGAGGGCAGCTACTTTAGTAGATACTCAGCGAGGGTTAACAGTTAGCCCTCAGGGGATGAGTAGGGGGTGAGCAGGGGGTGAGCAAGGGGTGAGCAAGGTGAGCACAAGGCGGCGTCACCCGGATCCCGATCGGGGGTGAGCTCGGGGCAGATTTAACTCCCCTTGGCAGAAAACAGATGGACTGAGGATGCTTTTCCTCTGGCGTCGGAAGTATCAGTGGCGCTGCAGAGGAGTAAAATTGGGTCGGATGATCCTGAGACGCCGATGTCTTTGCACAGTCTAGGGGTTTGGTACAGCGAGGCTGGGCGACATTTACAGGCACTGGAAGTTTTGGAAGAGGTGGTACTCCGTACGTCGGCGTAATGCTGTCCTGGGCTTGGAGAATCCTGGGACACTGGCGTCTCTGCACAATCTCGCAATGCGGTACGGTGAGGTCGGGCGACAGGTACAAGCCATGGAACGAATAGAGCGCGTGGTGACATTACGCAAGAAGTTGGTCGGGCAAGGTCATCCTGATACATTGGCATCCATCTACACACAACCTAGCGATCCAGTACATCAAAGCTGGGTGGCATGCTGAGGCCCTACAGCTTACGGAGCTAGTGCTAATAGAGCCATTCAAGAACAATCTCGGGGAAAAATCACCCCTAGACATTAAGTAGCAGCTATGCACACTCTGGCGATGGCTGGCTTACCATGAAACTGGCCGGCAGACGGAAGCAGCACTTTTACAGGGAGGAATTGTCGACAATACGCAAGAGCAAGTTCGTGAGGGATCAGCAGGACCGTTTCGAATCGAGATCGAGATCATTTATCGACTCTGCATGCGGAACTGCCTGTGATAGACAGCCAGTTCCGTAGAGCCGTCCTTTCCTCAGCAACGGAGACGAGTTCCATACGGCAAGGTGTTGACGATACGAGTTCCGAGCATTCTGGCATTTCAACGACGGAGTCAGTTGTCGATGGGTACATGGAAAGATAACCACCTGGGAACTCTGAACCACCCCTGCTCAGTGCTGTCTCCTATACCGTTGACGGTTGACCTGCGAGGAACGGAGTATCCCCTACCCATGTAATTACTACATGTTAAAATAGCGTCTTCGGAGCGGAGAACGTATCAGCCTCTCTCATAATTACATCACGGCGCGATGACGTTCTTTCTCGTAGACCAGTATGTATACTCCGTACATAGCGTTTGATCCAAGAGATTACTTTTTATTGTATACCGATATCCCTGGGCCTATCCTATTGGCATCCACCAATGCACCAAGATTAAAACACTGCGCCGTGATCGCTTCGCTTGCGATAACGAGGGGGTATATATCCTGCCAGCAGTATAATGTGTATGATCCGAACAAGCCGCACCACCACCGCCACCCGCAAGGGTTATCTCAATGCTTTGATCAGCCTTCCACCAGACCAGCAAAGGTATGAAAAGAGCAAAAACAAAACAAATTCAAATATGCACAATTACGGGTTGCCCGGTCCTGATCACTGCGGACACACTGACCAATAGGGGGAAAACATATTCCAAAAAAAGTAAAACATGCAGAACACTCGGCATTGGCGCTTGTGCTGAATCGCTAAAAGAAAAATCACCGAGGGGCCATAGAAACTGTTGGATATGGGGTCGTGATCATCACCCTTTCACTTCCTCCCATTTGATTACTTCTCGTCATAAAGGCATCTGTTACCTGATGACAAGGTTGCTTGTCTTAATATTCCAAGGCTTTGCTCGTGCTTCGTATGCGATCGTCAGGTAGAGCCGCCAACCAGAGACATCGCTCAATGATTCCTTCCATTGGTTCGAAGCTATACCTGGATCCGGCATCGATGAGCCTTAGTAGGCCTTTGACAATGATGGCACAAGTTCGATATCGCTCAAAATTGATCAGTTCGCCATGTCCGGGCCTACTCGGGATACGAGAGGGCTTCTGAGCATTGTATGTCAAGTCATGAACGTACAGCCCTGCACATATCGTTAGCGAGAAATCATTCAGCTACGGGAGGCGATACTAACCAATAAAGGGAATGCAGCCGTCACTGAGATCGGCTGATTCCATCTCCAGGCGAAGATCGTGGAAATTTCGAATGGGCTGAACCAGAGCTTCCATGTGCTTGAGTAGTGACATATCAGGAGCAGAGACCAATGCCCATGTTTTTGTCAGCCGAGTGCAATCAGTCGAAGTGAGAGCGATTGTCAATTGAAGCATTGTCGCATAATTGTGCAATCTGCGAGCATGAGCAGCAACATGGATGTACTTGGTAATCACCCGAGCACGTTCATGAATATCCTGCGTCAAAATGATTTCAGACATGGCCCACTTGACCACGAGATTGAAGCGGGTAATCACGAGGTCGATCCCCCGGACTTTGGTCTGTGTCAGGCAATCTACCCAGTCGAGGACTTCAGCCGCTTTACTATCCCAACGCATTTCGACCAGGTCTGACCATTCGACCTCGGACAAAGCAGACTTTTCGACGAGCGTCAGTTGTTGTGCAAGAACTTGAGAGTCACATGCAAGTACAAATGGGAGATGTGCAGGTCCAGTAGGAAGGCGTGAGAGGGCCTGACCCATGGACTTCTCGCGTGAACGAGGTGGCGCGGGTGCTCGTATTTTCGCCTGCAGTCTTGCTGGGTCTATCTCAGTTGGAAGTGGATCAGAGGTTCGTGCTGATTGTTCGAGAGCGTTCAAATTGACCACCGAGGCATAAGTCAAAGGATGAGCTGGAATTTCCAGCCCGGATATCGCAGTTCCAGGAGCCGCGAGCATGGGAGCCATGGAATTGTCGACCGCATCTGAGTAATTAATAATGTCCACTGAGATTTCCGATGACAAATCCGAGAGGTTCTCATCTTCATCGAGGAGGAATGACCTCGCACTGTCATTTGCAGTATCCGGACGTGGAATACTATATACGTGGGCATTCTTATTGCCGCTTGGTGGGGGTGCTTTTGGCAAATGGAACAGTTGAGGAGGATCCTGAGCAAAATACCCGGGAGCAACTGGAGGTTGGACAGGATCTGCTGTCCCAGTCGTGCTTTCATGAGCAGCATCACGCTTCAAGAGTGGCAACGAGACATCTGACGCTTCAGAACCCGCGACCGATTCGGTAGGTAGCCCAAAGATAGATGATTGACGCGAAGAGGTTGGCTTGATCCCCAGAACGATTGGATTGCCTGTTTGTTGGAGCCCATCCATGGACGAGTGCGAAATCAAGTCACTTGTAATTTCTCGAACCTGGATCTCAAGCGACTGCCCCGTTTGTCTGCCGGGGTCTCTCAGATCGACATACGAGCTTGCTTTCAGGTCGGGCAAGGATCTTCTCTTACCCGTGGTATCTAACGGGTGCTGTTCCATCGGCGGCGACTTCTTCTCATAACGGCCTTCGAGTTTCATGAGCGTAGCTTCCAAGCCCCCGTCATCGTCATCGGGGATGGCCGAAAATTCAGCAACCGCAGCTTCGAATGAAGGTCGAAGGTGCTGAGACGAGTGAGTATTGATCATGGAGATTGCTTTCCGGGGAGGTTCCGGATCTTTCTTAACAGTACGACCCGTATCAGTCCTCATTATGAGCAATGATTCATGAGGAGAATCGGACGTGGTACTGACAGTGTCTAGCGAGTCATGCTGCGTATTATGATCGAGTTCCTGTACGTTCTCAACGCGACGAAGGTCACCACCAGGTCGCCGTCTGAGTGTATGAGCGGGTGCCTTCTCTTGAGCTTTCGAGTCACTTTCTTCATCTGATTTTCCACTGGCATCATGATTTTCATCAAATGAGGACACGTTCTCCGAAGTTGTATCTTGGTCACTGGGTCGCGGCAAGTCCAGGCTTGCATTGTCCTCTCGTACCGTCCTGGAGCTCATGGTGGTTGGAGTTAGAACCCGCGCTTCAGCAGGCCCGCTAGTCAAGAGATCCTGATCGCTGGCGAGTGAAGCACTGGCGGCGATTTTCTCTAATGTGTCATTGCTTCCATCGGCAGACGGTACATTCATCACAGTTCCAAGAACATCGGAGCTTCTCTGAGTAGCCACGGCATCCATGCTATCATTTCGAGTCATGGGGACAGTGACCACGTCTTCATTGAAGAATGCATCTGTTTCGGATGCGGGAGCGACTCCAATCATGTCATCAGTATTTGGGCGAAGGGCACCCGACATGGAGGGCAAATCGGGTCTCGTATCGTCCACAATTAGTATAGAACCACTCTGAGCAGTCGCACGATTATTGAGTCGCGGAGTGTCAAATTCACCCTCGCTATCGTCATTGGGCATCTGTGGCGGATTGCTTGCAAAAAGACCTCCGTATGTGATGCGGTGTTTCGAGGGAAACTTGGTTTCATAATTTTGACAGACCGCTGCGCACAAGAGATCAATGCGAACCTCGCCTTTGCCGACCCGTGTGAGTTGAGGTTGTTTGCGCAACTCGTCATGCGACTTGGATAGGTTCAGTGGCGGCGTTGGTTTCTGGGTGCGGATTGGTACGTCTTGTGCAGAGTGTGACGCACCAAGGAGTGTTACATCACCCTGGCCTTGCCTGTTACCTAGCACTTTGCGCAAGGATCCAAAGATGTTTCTGCCAGTTGGCTGGGTGGCGGATTGCGTTCCGTGCGCTCTCCTTGGGGCTTCCCGCAGACCTCCCACCTCGTTTCGATCAAGGGACTGTGTAGAATTTGAAGAAACAATTTGCACAAATGGCGCGCTGGGACTGTACAAGAGCCCGCGAATGATGTTCCCTTCCTCGCCCATAATGAAATCCGGCTCAGCTTCAGGTTTCCGAGGTGTCGATTCACGATTGCTATCAATGGAGCTGGCACCTCTCCTGTGGCCTGGTTTGGTCCCGATCCCGGAATGGGTATTTACCTGCAAATTAGCAGGGGCGTTCTTCCTACGATGCTGTACGGAAACCGGGTGAGGACCTTTCTCGTTGACGTTCGCCTCAGGACTGGGTCGCAGGAAACCCTTTGATGGGAAGCAAGAGTTTGCTTGTAAGCTGCCATCACTTCCGAGAGAAGGTGGAATCTGTTCTGAATTGGTCGACTGCTGACGGTCGTGAAGGCCGGCGGCGGTCTTGTCAACGTCAAACCAACTGTGGGAAGGACCACGTAGGACATCGGGCCGTGGGATCTCTGCAGGGGGATGAATGGGTCTGATTGCCGTCCTAGGTCTCGGGGTGGAATGGATGTCCATGGGACCGCCCGAGAGGATATCTTCCTCCTGATCACCATCGAGTTCGAAGCCTTCTGGATCCCAGCAAAGCGAACATCGACCATTCCAGCAGCGTTTCAAATCGCGCAAAAGCTTCATGTCACTATACCCATTCTGGGGACTGGATTTGACATCCGAGTATAATTTATTGACTTCTGCGCAGAAAATTTCTCGAAGACGAAGATCGACAAAGAAGTCGTCCATGAAATAGTTGAGAATCCAGTGTCGGAGGGCAGCAAATGTGCGCACTCGAATAATTCTTCCGTCATCCTCCAGTCGACCAATAGCCCAGCGTAAACGGGCAAGAAGAAGTTCAAGAACAGCGTAGGTTGTCATATAGGATCGAAAGGTGAGGAAGAAATCCGAGACCAACTCGTAATCCATAAAAGAGTCGGAGGAGATTTGGGCAATAATCCTTGCCGGAGTTGCCGCAGTGATCTCTCTGACGTTCTGACAATAACGAACGATGGAGGGATCATCATAGATTTGAGTGAGTTGATCGAATGCTGCTGGGAGAACGGAAGTTGTAGAGTCAGAATTGACGGGGGACTGAGAAGGCAAAGTGGGAGGATTGAAGGTTGCCGGGTTGTTACTGACTCCCAACTCTGCTGCATCGAGCTGAGCGAAGGCTTTGAGGCTTGAGGGTGGAGGGCCATGCAAGTATTGGCCAAGGTGAGCAGTCGCAGCAGAGGGGTTCACGTCTGACCCCGTCACTGAAGTCCTCGTGAAGGAGGAATTGCGTAGAACGGGAGTGCCTTGGTTACTGAAACGAAAGGTGCCAATGCGATAATGTGGAATGGGCACTTCTAGAGTGGGGGACAGCTCCTCATTCAGCTCTTTAATGGACTCTTTGGCGGTCACGGGTCGAGCAGTGTCTGGGCGATTGATGACAATCCTCAAGGTCCTGGATTGTGTAGTGCTCGACAAAGATTGTCGGTGTTCTTCGAGGGTGGAGAAGGACTGGGACCGGGCATGGTTGGGCACAGCGACCCTTCTATTGCTGGCTCGAATGGAACGTTTGGGAGAATGGGGACGGGCTTGGGAGGATTCATCGGAGACGGTTTGGTGGGCTGTCTGAAGATGCTCGTAGCTGAGTAAGGCGGGAGCAGTGACGGGAGTAGTGACAGTCGGTGGCGATCCTGTATGGATGGAGTGCAAGCCTGCTGCTTGGAAGGATGAAGGGGTCAGGTAGAGAATACCGCCAGTACCGACATTGCCCACAGTAAAGTTGCGACCGCCTCTTGTGTCTGATGACGGGTCTTGCTGCCTTTGTTTCCTGGCGGACTTTGTAGAACGTTGTCTCAAGATCTCGGTGCTATTCTTGACGCGGCGTAAGGAATTGGAACGTTTCTTGTCGAAGGTGTTGGGCGCGGAATTATTCCTGACATGGCGATGTGTGATGTCAGTATCGGGGGTCTTTGTGCTCTTTCTCGGACTGGAGCCATATTGAGAGGTAGAAGGGACTGTGGTGGCAGTAATATGGGAGGCGACAGCAGGATCGAGGGAAATCAAGGAAACGCGACTGCTCAGCGTTGAATCCGAGGCCATTTGGGCCGGAAATCGGGCAATGGATGCCAGATGAATGGGCCTTCAAACAACGGTTCGAGTGTGCATTCATACATGGCTGTGCGCGTGGGCGGAAGCCTCGAAGGAATCGACCATTTCGAAATTTCGGTGATGCTGTGGTCGTGGTGAGTGGTGGTAGAAGAGTCCTCGAAGTGGCTGGTTGGGCCGCGGGGCCAAGAGTGGTTGATTGTTCTCTGGGTTCTCTTGTTTTCCAGGTGACGCGGCCAGGCCGAGGCTGGGAATACAAATGGAGTGGATGATGCGATATGTTGAATGGAAGACAGGTGTCAGGTGAAAGTGAGGTGTGGCGAAAGTGATGGTCGAGGGTAGAGGGTAGTGGTGGTGATGGTATTGTGCAAATGGTTTGGTGGAGTAGGAAGCGAGTAGAATATGGGGGACGACGAGTCGCAGCCAGCCAGTCTTACTTGGGCTGGAAGGCGCAGTTTGTGATCTGGATCCCAAAACTCGGGAACAAGAAGACATGCATGGGCAGCAGTGGGTATTGGGCGGTAGTGGTAGTGGTAGTGGTAGTGGTATTAGCAATGGTGACACTTGATAGTGGGCGGTGGGCATCTCCAGGCTCCCGACCAGGTGTAGTCGGTGGCAGCGATCGGACATGGAGGAGTACTGCCCAGGTGCCCACGGGCGACGATTGGCAACCAACACCCGCTGGGGTGCCTCGTAATGGGCGATAATCTCGATAGGTGATGGGCGGGTGCGGGCGCAGCTGGAGGTGCGGGTGAGGCATCAAGCAAGATGCTTGTGCAGTTGTGGATACGGCTAAAGGCACCACAGACCACCCAACTAGACACCTAAATGGGTATGGTCGTCTGGGTGTAGCAGCAACAAATGGATGTAGCCGAGGGCCCCAGGGCCGCGCGGAAAGGAAAAGGACGGTCACAGCCAGCGCCCAGAGCTGGCCGTTGAGAGTTGAGTTTGGGTGTGGGTGGTCCCTCGACCCCTCGGCCTTGAGACTTGAAGGGTGGCTGGGCTGGGAAGGATGGTCGTTTGGAGACGAAGATCAGGCCATCTCGGTTAATCGATCGATGCCTGTAAGTGCCTACAAATGCCTGGGAAGCTGGGCACGTCCAGGTGGGTCCAGGCTTCATCCCAGGGGCGGCTAATGGCTTCCACGCGACAAGCTTAACTAAATCCAGCCAAAAAGCAGCCGGGAAAGTGACCATCACCACTGATAGGCTCGGACCAGAATCACTTATCCCCTGTACTGGGACTTGCGAGGGTTTGCTAGGCCTTTTGCTGACTGGAGGCAACCCACCTTTTTGCCGAGCATCAGAAGAAATTACCTGAAGGATGTTGTCTCTCGGCTTCGACAACGCCTCGTCTGTTTGATGTTGAGTAAATGGTGGATGTTAGGAGGATCATTTTGATTTTCTTGCTTCCACCTTGTTTTGTGTGGCTGTTTGATTTGTAATGCGGAGGAATAGGGTTGATGAAGTCATGTGCACGGACACGTGCAAAAGTGCCCGGACCAGTGACAGTCCTTCGCCGCAGTGCTCTCTTTTCGCTTTTCCTTTTTGCCCTGTGCTATTATCCCACTTGTTCCTGCAGAGTTCGCGTGTGCACAGGCTAACCACAAGTGCAGAAGTAGGTTGTGGCAGAGTGGCAGATGCAGCAGATGCAACTGGGCGTAGCGAGTGCTAGTGGTATGTCGACTGGGTCCTGGGTATGAGTACGGAGTACTGTGGTAGGTTGACTGGGTACTCGGATCGAGGTTTTGTGTCACAATGATAAAATGACTGACAACGGGGGTAATCTGACGAACAAACAGCATTTGACAATCGTCATGACAATAAGTATTTTCTGGACTTAGTGGATAGTTTAGTGACTCCGTAGCGCTAAGTCAGCTTTAAGGATCTTGGCGTAGATTCCTTCACATAAAATTATAAGTTAGACTGCTGTTACAAGAGTCTAACATTACTAAGCAGATAAATAAATTGCAAAATCTTGTCATTTTACCAATAAATGACTGAAATCTCGGCCCAAATAAATGACAGACAAGCCTTCTCGTGTCTGTCACTCGAATCCTAGGTATGAGTACCTCGACTCCGTAGTGTCAATCATTTGCCCCGCCTGCTCCCAAAGCGAGAACCCAGAGCCCAGAGCTCAAAGTCACGGGACCAAACAAAGCTTTGATCCTGCAATCCACTTCCTCCATCGTGGTTCCCACTGGTCAGTGGTCACTTCAGCTCAATGACTTCTCACTCCCCCTAACCCACATCCTCCCCTTCGTCAAATAATATCTTCTCACAGACCCAAGGTTCTCTCCAACTAATAGTGTGCATCACTGACTCTCGTTGCGAGGTGATAGAGACACTCTTCGTACCCGTGTACCCACCCACACATCCGGAGCTTGTACAGAGGGGCCAGTCTGGCGGGACTCATCCCTACCACTCGCCTGTACCAAGTACTCGTCTTTCCTCCCAGTAACCACACTGGTCTCGCCTCGCTCTGTCAACGAAAGTCTACATCCCATCACCTGTCAACGATTGGACTACCAACCCGAACTTCTTGTCAACTCATCCGAAGCCATGCAGCCAAGCTCTAGAACATGCTCTCTACACACCCTCAGACCTTATCCTCATCCGCTATTCGTTCTATCCTATGACACTTGTCCTGCTGCAGCCGTGCCTGAGGCCCATCAGCTCGAAAAGAGGTGCATCTTTCCTACTCTCGTTTAATCCCATTCCGTTTTACATAATATACGGTGAGAGACCAATGGTATCTTGATCCCCGATCGATGTGGCCAGACGAGGACATTCCTATGCCCCACCAGTTTATTTGGGGTCCAGGTGAGAGAACATTGCTGGTTCCCCGTCCTTGTTGAAAGCCACCATCACCACCACCACCACCCGTGGGCCAAGAAGTGCCACGTGGGAGAAGAGAGGGTCGGATCATCTTTCTGTGACCACGTGATCTGCTTCCCTGCACCCGTGGTCTTGCGGAAGGGATAACAACTGAACCAGTGGGTGGAGTCTTCAGTGGCCAGTTTCGAAAACTTGCGTTTCAACTTGGCCACGCCGGCGGCCCTCTGCTGCCTTCAGCCAGTATAGTCTAACTTGCGAGTTCATGATCCTATTATACAGTGTCAAAGGGATCCAGAGAGAACACCATACAGGTCATTTACGAATTATATGCCACGATTCTGAGAACTCTTTGCCAGGACGACTACAGAAGGACGAATGGTAATAGCAAAGTAGCCCTCATTCTGTACATACCTCTCGAGCAGATATTCGGCCGTCTGCGAAATCTTCAAAGGTGCAAGAAAGTGCTACTAATTCAGGTACAGTGTGAACTGAGAAGTGCAGGTGAGGCCATAGCCCAATTTCCGACTTCTCGACCTGTCGGAGTTTTCAATCCTTCCATAACCGGTTCTGAGGTGTCACAAGGATCTTGATTTGTTGGTCCTTGTTTCTCAACAACTCTTCAAACCCCTTGTCCACCACATCATCTAGCATGATGCGACTAGTCACCAACTGCTCCAGACCTTGGAACTTATCTATTGTAAAATTGTCAGAGTCATTCTCATACACGTCGAGAGTCGGGACTTACTGTTATTGAAGTGCTCAACGACTTCAGCAAAGTCAAGATGATCATATGCCATGGTTGACCTGAAGATGATCTCTTTGCAAGTCATCAGCTCTTGTCGAGGGTACCACTGCCGCCAGATATTAGATTTCCTTCGAGTCCTGATAGGCCCCTCTGGGCGGCATCGAGTGAGAACCCTACCTGTGTAGTCCAACCCGCTACGTTGCAATATGTTCCTCCGACCGCAAGTGCTTTCAGACCTTCTTCCATCCCTGCCTGAACACCGGCACAATCAAAGACCAAATTGATTCCTCGGCTACTAGTCATTGATCGTATCAACTGGGATGGATTTTCCTTGAGTGGATCCACAACAAAGTCTGAGAAGAGCCTTGCGTTGTCACGCCGGGCACTCGCTGGTTCGGAAATACATATTTTCTTGGCACCCTTAGATCGGAGCACGATGCACAAGGCTATGCCAATTGGCCCACCCCCCAGAATCAAGATAGGCGTGTCGTCTGCTACAGCGACACCTGCGCGCCTGACAGCATGCCATGCGACTGCCAAGGGCTCGATCAGAGCTGCCAGTCTCAGCGGTGCGTTGTCGGAGAGAATATGAAGGTTATCGACATTGACTGCCACGAATTCAGACAGTCCTCCTCCGGTGCCTGAAAGTCCCAGAAACCCGAACTTCTCACACAGGTTGGTGCTTGCTGCTTCGCAAGGATGGCAATGTCGACACCAGAGCCGCGGATCAACCATGACAGCTTGGCCCATCTTCAGTTTCGAATCACTTGGTGCCTCAACAACTCGCCCACAGAATTCGTGTCCCATGGTTATTGGTGCTTTCGCCCCAGTCAAGGGGTGCGCGCGCTCCGAGGTCGGGCAAGCGTATGGACCTGGAAGTACGGCACCGGTCAGCAATACTGGCGATTGGCGACTGCTCACCCTCCCATCTCGTACCGTCAGTATACTCATGAAGGTCAGAGCCGCAGATCCCGCACCATTCGACCTGAATTAAAGCTTGGCCCTCCTTTGGCACTGGCTTTGGGACGGCCTCGACCCTGACGTCCCTCCGACCATAGTACTGAAGGGCCTTCATGACAAGTGCACGCTCTTAGCTTCTTCTCGGGCAGGGTAAATTTGCGCTGAAATATGAGCATGTATGGTTGGTTGTGAGCAAATCTTCGTGGAGTGAGTTGTTGCTTACAGAGTGTGTAGGTGTGTATCGTAGGCCAAACGAACGCGCAAACGTTGTCAGTCACGAGTTGTATAAATAACACTAATTGCTTATGGCCAGAGCACGTAGGGGATAAAGGAAAGTTTCCAATCCCGTGGAAGGGTTCTAGCAGTCTTTGCACAATCACGACTCGTACATGCCTTGAATTGCCGTTTGGCGGGGTAGAGGAGCACTTTGTCTTCGCAACCGAGGCAATGCAGGCCCTCCCTCTAGCCGTGCTTGACAAAGTACAGCTGCACTTATTACGCTCAAAGGATTTCCTGGAGAGGCGCAGGTAAAGACTGATAGTTAGAAATGTAGATCTCCTTTGCGAAGGCAAAAAGCGCCTAGCAACGTACTGCAAGCAATCCTTCAATCGGGAGGCCTCAGATAACCCCTATCGTCGGCGAGGGAGTAAAAGGATCGATCCGACGCTGAGGGCTTTCGGTTTTACTCTGGAAATTTCATTGAGAGATATTGAATTTGAACCTCCTTCTCAATTCCACAATGGCCGCGGTGGAGATCTATCTATTCATTCCCCTTTTGACTGCGAGTTTGTTCAACTTGACTTCGAAGAGCGCCCAAACGAGGTGCCTTCCTATGTAGTTGAAACCGCTTGGCTTCGATAATTATATGCCAGCCGGACGGTTGACGGCATTGTCTCAATAAGGGAGGCATTTTCGGCTCACCGACATCCCGAAGCTTACGACAAACTAGTTATGTATTTGACGAAGCTTTCGTCGCTGTCATGGAATACTATGTAGGGAGTAGATGCCAACGTCATTGAAGCCGTCCTCTGGTCGTCATTTATTCGGATTCGTACGAGTCACCACAATCTCAATATGCTACTTAGTCCCAGAATCACTAATTATTAGAGACACAGGAGTCTGTCCGCCAGGGCGGTTGGCCTCGATTGAGTGAGGCCTATGGCGGAATATCATCTCGGTAGGAGATGCACTTTGCTAGGAAGCTGCAAGGAGCTTCGTAGGCGTAAGTATACAATAGCCACAGCAGCAGTAGCAGCCCAGTATGTCTATTTCACAACTGGTTAAGAACAGGTTTCGGAAGCTATTTGCCATGCACAGGTGCAGTGTTCCTAACTCTATACTTTGCGACTCGGCATTAGGTCGGTGTCAACCCGCGAACTTAACACCCTCTATGCGCAAGTCTGCACTGGAAGATCCCCACTATTTCTGGTATGCCCAAGTCCCCTCCGAAAAATGTTCTGTCCGACTCGAAGATATCTGTTTGGTGGAACGAACCCCGGCGGATAGAGACTAGCATGGAGAATCATTCATACCTCTAGGGGCCATGATATCTACCTCGATGCCTCGCAATACCGCGATGCGGGCCTTGACATACTGCATCAGTGAGAAGGCGCTGCTGAAGCCAGTGGGCCATCAAAGTTACATCGGTTCGCAGACACGATGCACCTTATAGGTAACTTGCGAGTAACGGTCAATGATGTGACCACGAGTGTCAACTGTTATGCTTGGGCGCAGCATTTTCAAAAAGAGGAAGGATCGAAGCTTGATGTGCAAGAGTGCCCCATCATGGGTCATGTTTATCATTCTACATTCATTTGCGATGAATAGCTTCAACAAAGCTGCAACCAGTTTGGCTTCAAGGAAATCCAGAAGTCATAGGTATCAGAATCCTAAGTTGAGACTAGCTGTGTAGGATTATAACCAATGAAAGAATCGTTCTCTTGAATTCTCAAGCAGGAGGTTGACAGTAGTGAGCATTGGAAAGGTAAATGGGGTCTTTGTTCGTCCTCTACGTAGGGATACCGATTCACATGGATTGCGTAAGGTGTGGCTTCGACGATTCTTCTATCGGGAAAGACAGGGCTTTCTCTTCTTTTCTTGGAGCACTTGCATCCCAAAGAGGTCTAACTAGCCGTCGACTTTGCAAGAACATCTTGAGGTTTTTCTTATGAAATCCTAGTTTACCATTGTGCTGCGATCGAACATATCCTGTTTGCAGGTACGCTGCCTCCTCTTTTCCACCGTGCCTTTTCGTTACGTGACTAGCTAGCCACAGAGGCAACTTATTTCATCGAATTAGCCGGCTTTATCCTCATTGAGCCAAGAGGCCAATACTGCTAAACGCGGATTTTGAGGTCTCTAGCCACAGTATTGACGGGTATTTGGCCACAAGTGCCCATCACCCATGACTCACATTTAGTTAGGTAGGAGTAAATCCCTGCAGCTCAAAGACTCAGAACAGTATGGAGGCCCCTTCTGAAGTGCTTTTTGAGACTACCATTGATCATCATCATGATATATCCTTGGAATGGCGGATCTGTGAAGAAGGCATTGTTGATCACGACATTAATAGTCTGAGCCTGACTCTGAATGATTTTATGTCGTTGAGGTTGTTTGTTGCCCAATGTGTTGGAGTTCCTGGTAAGAGCGTCTGCAACAATTTGAGCTAATATTCCCTTGTAGTGGCACATCCAAGTGTTGAGTGACTTGAGATCCCGGCATCGTGGTAGTGGGGTGGGTGAGGCTGTTTGACGAGCGAACAAGGCCATTCGACTAAAAGCCACTAAGTAGCAATAAGTACCTAGCTAACAATTAAGACTCCACACTGAAGATGAAGACCGCCGAAAATAGAAAGAATAAGGTGATTGCCCTGCTGGAACGTGTCATAGGACGAATAAGGCTTTGCCTACTATTCGACGAATAATACATCCTACGATATTGAGTGGGTGAGTGGCACCTTTCATCAGGATCGATCAAGAGTTCTCGCATAAGATGGCTTCTATCACATATTTTCTCGAAACTGATGCGCTTCTTATGCAAGTACGAACCCCAAGACCAGAATTACCAACGGTCTGAACATTGAATGTTTGAATTACATTTTGAGCACCTCACTTCACTTGATCGAGTTTGTCCTAGGTCAGTCGACAAGTCTGACATGTGACAGATTGAATCTACCATTGTCTGACTGGGCGTCGAATACCAAATCGTCGGCCGTAGTGACCCCATGCGGTAATATCAGACTTCCATGATCCAATTTCTGACGTCGTCCGGAATCCGAGCTGATCGGTCGCTGAACTCCAATTCGACATTATCGAGTGGCAAACGACTGAAGTTGTACCAGCGACCCTTGACAACGTCGTCCAAGCTGAGATTGGCGTTCCTTGGCTTGAAATCAAATCTCATTATAATCAATGCAAGGAGAAGCTTGATCTCGTTAGCAGCAAAGAAGCGGCCTGGGCAGGCGTGTTTTCCATAGCCCCAGGTGAGATTCTCGTATGAGGCCATCACGAACTGATTCTTGTTGGCTTGGCCCTCACCTTGACGTGATCGGTACATGCGCCACGGATCAAACGTCTGGGCATCGGGGTATGTGTCATTGTCCAAAGACAATGGCAGATGATTGACGAACATGAGTGTGCCTTTGGGCACGACGAGGCCGTCGCTGAGGCGCCAGGGCTTCAGAGTCAGACGCGCGAGTTTTACTGGAGTTAAATCTATCAGTCTAATGCTGATCTTCTAATTCGAGAGCAAGGGTCTTTGGTCATTATCCACTTACGTGACGAGAGGACACATAATCGACATGCCTCGTTGACAAAGCTGTCCAGCTTCGTGAGATATGTCACAGCCTGTTTAGTCCAGCCGCCTTCGGACCTGAGGACATCAATGACCTCTTGGCGGAGTTCATCCAAATATTCTGTCTTGACAGTCATACAGTGGAGGACTTCAACAAAGGTGAAGGATGTCGTGTGGACCGATGCAATCGTCATGTGAAGCAACCGAAGGTAGAGATCTTCGATGTCACGCCCGTCGGTCGAGTCTAGTACCCACTGAATCATGTCGTTCGGCTTGATACGGTCCCATTTCTCTTTGTCGTTAGCAAATTCGCGCTCCTTGCCCAGACGCTCCTGAATCACCGGTACTAAACAGTCCCTTCCATCCTGTTGGACTTTGGCAAGTGGCGTTTTCAACTTGAGGATCAGCTTTCGCGCAAACTTAGGATAGTTCTTGATAATGTCCGCGCCCATAAAAAGGACCGAGGAGTATTGGATAGAAACTTGCTGCCACTTGGGATCTCTTGCGAGCTGTGCACCAAACAACACCCTGTTGGCGGTGCGAACAACAACGGCGAATGAAAGATCCAATGCGTTCTTCGTAAGAACGGAGTCTATTGGCATAGAACCTGTTAGGATGAAATCTCAATATGTGTTCGAGTGGTAGACACAGACCTGGTTTGCAAGTGCTCAATTCGTCGTTCAAAGACAACTTGCCTTCTTCCAGGAGAGTCGGCAGCGACGGCGCAGTGTTGTGGACCAAGTCTCTTCGGACGGGCATTACCATGTGCCAATTGTCATCATTGATGGACTTGCTGAGAGTGTAGGTGTTTTGCATGACCTATTTTCCAACATGAGCTTGGGGGATGGACAGCTTCATCGATACGAAAGACACACAATGTTTTGGGCAGCCAGAGTGTGGACCACATCTTCGGGTGCCGAGTTGAATTCCTTGAAGTATCTCGGTGCCACTACGAGGACTTTTCTTATCGGCGTGTTCAGTAAATAATTGACTCCATGCTTAGAGTACCGCTCCCACCCGATTGCACATTGTTCCATGGCATTATGCACCGAAGCTTGAGCATCTTCCCACTCCCCAAAGATCCAGGGTTTCTTGGATAACCTCAACGTAGGGACATTGGGATAGCGAGGCATCGAAAACCAGATCTGCAGAGTAAGTCCGGCTATCAGGGCAGTTGCGACCAGCGGCCAGTTAGCAATTTCGATGGCCTCAATCATGTTTAGCACCATCTCGATCAAGCGAGTTTCTTTCATATGAGAACCTCGTAGCTACCATGTGATGTGTATATCACGAACGTAGTGGCTTACCAAGAGGACATATGGTGCATTATTTGGGATGGTGTTGAGAATAGGAATCCCGCCCGCGGAGTCGTATGGGGATAAAGCTGTTCGAATCGTACACAGCCTGCACCACGGAAGTGGGAGCTAGCTACATGCTCCTGCTGCTGTACTCCGGAGTTATCTGGCTAGAAATCCCAGAAATTGAATTCATGGCATATCCGGTCCGTATCTTCACCAAACCGATTTGCCACGGAGACTCTGAGTTACATATACATCACCATGCCGCCGACCAAAGAAGGGGCTAAAGCCTCTGGGTGGGATAGTAGGTGGCGCACGGCGCCTTATGCTATAGTAAAGTATCAATTAGGGTTGCACCGGCCACCTGACTTAGGGCAGGCTGCCACCAATGATCTAGGTGTATATAGCGGGCTCCCTAACCCTGAGGTTGTAGGGAGCCAGCCCCAGGCATTTCATTCTCCTCCATCCTTGTGTCACAAGTTCAACTCCCAAATCCAACAAACTCAGATCTTCGCTTGGTGTGTACCTCTACGATTCAGTTCCAATGGGTCGCGGAGGATCCCTTGACCAGAAAGCTTGACGGCAGCAGCCAGCTGCCCGTTGATCTTGTCTAAAAACCATCGCCCTTTGACCACCTCATCTCGCCCCAGCTGAAGCAAGTGAACCTCATCCGGGCCATCTACTATTCTCATCACTCGACCAGCCACCCACAACTCTGGAAGCGGTGTTTCCTGACAGAGACCCTCACCTCCATAGGCCTGAATTGCACGGTCTGCTACAGTCTGCAGCATTGTAGGTGTCAATATCTTGATCTCAGCGATTTCCTTGCGGGCTCTTTTAGCGTCATATTTATCAATCGTCGCCGCGGCGTTGAGAACCGCCAGGCGAGCAGCATCGATTTCGACCCTTGAACGCGCAACGCGCTCCAGCATCACCTCACTTTCCGATAATTGTTTCCCAAAAGGCTTTTTGGCGGGATTATTTAGTCTAGCGATGAGGTATTCAAGTGCCCTCTCAGCCTGATATGCTAGGTTAGTTTGGAAACGATAACCTATACAGCACATAGCTACTCACATTGCCGATGGATCTCATAGCATGATGTATCCTTCCCGGACCTAGACGGCCCTGTGCAATCTCAAACCCCCTCCCTTCGCCCAAGATAATGTTAGATGCTGGCACACGTACATTCTCGAATAGGATGTGACCATGACCATGAGGCGCGTGATCATACCCCATCACGGACAGCATACGCTTGATGGTGATTCCAGCAGTATTCGCTGGAACGAGAACCATCGACTGTTGTTTGTAAGGTGTGTTACTGGGGTCGGTCTTGCCCATAACAATGTAGATCTCGCATCGGATATCACCAGAGCCACTACTCCACCATTTCTGCCATATTCAGTTAGTTATGAGTCACCACGTAACAGATCTGCACGAAGCGAGCGTTAGACTGACCTCACCGTTCAGGATGTATGAATCACCATCCCGGACTATCGACATCTCGATATTCCGGGCATCGCTAGAGGCCACCCGCGGCTCCGTCATGAGGAAAGCCGAACGTATTTTTCCGTCCAGCAACGGTTGCAGCCATCTTGCCTTTTGCTCCTTTGTGGCGTATTTGGCGAGGACTTCCATATTGCCAGTGTCTGGTGCTGCGTTGTTGGTTGCCTCACTGGCTATGAAGCTCCTGCCTAGGATCTCGGCCATAAGGCCGAACTCGACATTACTGTATCCTGCTCCTTCTGTGTAGTGCTTCTTACCAAGAAACATGTTCCAGAATCCCATTTGTCTTGCTTCAATCTTCAGCTCCTCGAGAATCTCCGAATGTGCATTAAATCTCAACTGGACACCTTGCCCGAGCCTTTGCTCCATAATATGATCGATAGGTATACATCGTGTTTCGACAAAATGCTCCAACAAATCCAGGGTTTTCTTGGCTCTTTCGCTAACGAATGGCTCAATAAGCAACGGAAGCCGTTGTGAGGCGGGAATATGGCCTTTTTGCGTCAGTATAGACGCCATGGTATTTCTATTAGGCCGATATCTGCACGAGCAGGACGAGGTGGCATTGACATCTTTTGCATCAACTGGGACGTAGAAGCCAGAAATATGGCGTGGGCCTTGACTCAATACGAATCGAACTCAGAAGCTCCAACTACGGTTCTACCATTCAATTACAAGACCAATCAGCAATCAGATGGACTACGGACAGGAACTAATGACACAGGCTTTTCGAGTAGCGGCAAGTAACCGTACTCTAGATCACACATTAAACTAAGATATCAATTATTGTACTCTGCGCCCCCAAAGCCTACGTTATTATCTATATGTAAGATATCTTTAGGGTCAAAACCGGCTTGAACAAGACGGCCGAAAACAATTGAACCGCAATGACCAGCGCCTAACACAGGCACTTTAGTATGATCTTTAGACTTAGCGCCAGTATTCCGCTCAAGCAAGAAACCTTAGCGTCACGTAGGTGCGAGATTGTCGGTCGCCAGCCTCCAATCATTTTCGCTTCTCTATCTCGTACTTGGCGCGTTGGCGCTCAGATTCTAATCTTCGACGTTGCCTTTAAGGGGAGCAGTGCGCTCATCTTAGTTGCCGCAACGGAGTCCTTGTGTTTATCGATCAAGGAAGAGCCTGTTGGATTGACTATCAGGTCAAAAGGACTGTTTGTGAAGGCCAAGATGAAACTATGACCTCCAAAGTGGCTGAAAGTTGATTGTCATGGTTCGTCTACACAAATCATATTTGGAGGTAAGGCTGGACCGAGTGTACGAGTCGTTGAAGAGACAAATGCAGGGCACGTAAAGCCAGTCACCGCCAATGAGATTGAAGGAAGCAATCGGGGATTCCCTCGGCCCGGGAGGCTCGCTAATTTTCGCGATAGGTGAGCGATTGATTGTGAACTAAAAATTAATGCTTCAGCCTATGAATTGTGACTACGCGTGCTACCCAGGTCCATTTTTGCAATCCTACCAACCTGGAAATTGCATGCCGATTCGTAATGCACGCAAGTATGCCTATAATTTGAGGTTCGGAAGTGCCATGTCTGTTTAACCGAGGAATGGAACACTTTCCTGTCGTGGCACTGTTGCTGGTTAAATTAGATTTCTTCGATATTGAATTTTGAAACGCATGACTGACTCACGGACTGGGCTGTTGAGTTGGCTTCAAGTGGAAGATCTCACAGGTTCTCAATGGCGGTCTACACCAGGGAGGTCCGGTTCGATGGCCGTGTTGCAATTGTCACAGGCGCGGGTGCCGGATTAGGTCGAGAGTATGCCGTCCTGCTTGCTCAACGCGGTGCTCAAGTTGTCATCAACGATATTTCGGATGTGAAGGCGAAGGAAACTCAAGAAATTATCCAGAAAGACGGCGGCAAAGCAATTGTAGTCATTGAAAATGTGGGCGACAGTGCAGGAGCCCGGAGAGTGGTCAGTGAGGCAGTGTCAACGTACGGAACGATCCACATCGTTATCAATAATGCTGGGAATTGGATGGCACGATACTTTCACGAGTACACGGATGAGGAGTTCTTACAGTGTATTTCGACCCATTTTTTTGCTTGTTGGTATGTTTGTCAAGCGGCTTGGCCATACATGAAGCAACAAAGGTATGGTCGAATTATCAACATTGCGTCGAGCTCTGTCAAGGGTCCTCCCAATATGGCCGCGTATGGTTCGTCCAAAGGAGCCATCCTAGGACTATCTAATTCCCTTGCTGTGGAAGGCAAAGAGTTCAGCATCCAGGTCAACACTGTTGGGCCTGCAGCATTCACCAAAATGACAGTCGATACGCTCGCAGACAGTCAGCCGGAAAGGCTTGCAAGCCTTGCGCAGGCAATGCCAGCCTGGGCTGTGGCAAGAACTGTAGCCTGGATTGCTTCTGAAGACTGTAAGGTGACCGGCCATTTTATCGTCGCCATCGGCAACAGTTTCGCGAAGATGTTTTTGGGCGAGACACTCGGGGTCATGGGACCACAAGATCGATACACAATCGAATTTGTGAGGGATAATTGGGAGAAAGGTATGGACGAGCAAGATTACGTGAACCGCGAGGACATGATGGCCGGAGCACCAGTTTGTGACGCCCGGTTGCAAGGCATTCTCAAGCCTGGAGACTTCAAGTAGTGAGGGTAGCATGGATTTGACGGTGATGAGCTTTACCTGGCAACTTAGTCAACCCAATTTGGAACATGTTTGAGTACTCGTGGGTCTTGAGAGAATGAAATCGCGTGCTAGAACACATTCACGCTGAACAGTAAAGTGATTATTGAGACACCTCTTGATGTAGAGAAAGCTTGAGCCAGGAGATTGATGAACTCTGTACTCTAGGGTATATAACTGGTGAACGTATGGCAAAAGCACCGGAAATGGGGGAACAAAAGGTACTTATGACACTCCAGGAAGCGTTAGCGACTGGCATCTTAGACTATCAACAGCATCTCGAGGACTTTCGACACAGTTAAAAGCGGAAGAGCTTATTCACGGATGTGCATTGATAGCTGCTTGATGTGTAGGATCTTTGACCAACTTCAGAAATGGGTCATTCAAACACTTGTCGATGATAGTACTTGAGCAGATTGACTCCAATACTTTCACATCGCCTTAATTACACGCAAATAACCATCTTAGTGAAATCACCTCTATAGGCTAGCGGGGCTAATATCGTTTAATTCGATTCGTGCAGATGCTCAGAGCGATGCTTAAAATTCCTACACCCCTCACGCAGTACGTGTTCCACCTCAACTGGGCTGCATGATACTGATAGACAGGCCGGAGAATCCTGAACCATGGCTCAACGTCTGGTTGAAGGAGAACTCGTCGTCTTGACAGGCGCGAATGGATACGTCGCAGGCCACGTGGCGGACATACTTCTTGCCAGAGGTTACCGAGTGCGAGGCACCGTCCGAAGAGAGCACAGCTTGCTCACTTCCCATTTTCAAAGCCTGTATGGGAAGGAAAAATTCGAAACATTCATGCTGAATGGTTTTACCAACGTGGAGCTTTGCCGGCAGGCCTTTGATGGCGCGGCAGGCGTAATTCACCTGGTAAGGGCACTGGAGATCCAACGTGACTCTTTAATTAACTTCTCATCCCTGCAGGCAGCAGACACTACTGGCGGCTCTGATTGGGAAACGATGGTGTCTGATGCCGTCCAAGGAATCACTACAATTCTCCGCGCGGCAGCAGCTACTGAAACTGTCCGGAGCGTGGTTATGACATCGACTGTTTGTACAAGCGAACTTCCACGGCTCAATAGCCCCCGTGTCGAAGTTACAAGCGGTACGTGTAATAAGTGGCGGATTTCAAGATATTGATTCGATGATTCACTCCAGAAACCTGGAACCTGTCCGCTTTAGAGTCACTGAAGGATGGTACCTGTTCCGTTGAGGATAAGCCGACGGTGTCGTACGCTGCAGCGAAGACTGAGGCCGAGCGAGCATTTTGGTCATTTATAAAGGACGAAAAACCTCGGTTCGTAGCAAACTCAGTCCTACCAAGCTACAATGTGCGCTTCATCACCCGCAAAATTTGCAGAAAGTTATGCTAAAATCTCCAAACAGATGGGGCCAATGATGCCTCCTCAACCTGCAACCAGTACAATGAGATTCGTCTCGAAACTCTTACAGAACGACGATATTGTTATGAAATTGTTTCCACCAGGTCAGTGAAGAGAGTGATTCTTCGTTTGGGAGTATGTATACTGACGCGGCTACTCAGAATGGCATGTTGATGTGAGAGATACAGCTCTCCTTCACGTCGCTGCACTCTTGAATCCAGACTGCACATCAGAACGACTATTTGCGTGTTCGCAGCCGTACAATTGGACAGATGTGCTGAAGATATTGAAGGAGCTCCGACCAGACGCAGTACTGCCACAGGCTCCTCCTAATGAAGGCCGGGATGGGATTTCCTATAACGAAGCAAAAAAGCGATCGGAGGAAGTCATGCGTGGATACTCGGACAGGATGTGTTGGATTTCCCTGAAAGACAGCATAGCAGCAGGCATTCATACTGAAGCCTAAAGCACCACAACGTGGGTTTGGTCTATTTAGCTTGGAAGCAATCGCAGGTTTAATCCTCTATGATCAGCTTTCGACCACCATTCAAGATTCCCATCGATTGCATTGGTACTATGGGGCATACTACACTTAATCTAATTTACTCGGGCTAAGATCCTAAATGTCACTCTATATTGATGCCTGTCCAGAGATCGAGGCGCTACACCTATCCCTGTCGGTCTATCACAGTTCCATTGAGAGAGGGCATCGGTGTCAATATTTCATAGCACGGTCCACGCTTATAGCAAGAGCAACAACGTAATATACTTTGCTGGAGATTACCAACCATATAAAACCCTTCCGAGCACATTTCATTTGATCTAGTGCGGAGACCTATTTCTTCTCTGATGTGACCACTGCTGAGATCTCGGAGAATACATAGGCACTCGAATCCACTTGAAAGAAGTGAGGAATGGCTCTCAAAGAAGCCTAACCTAAGACAACGCATCAAATAGACCAGGAATGGACAGTTACCAGATGACGCAGAATAGTGTCGTCAGTAGAACATGTTGCAAGGAAAGCAATCTAAGTCTGGAATTTAAAAAGTTACTTCTCGTGTCATTGTTCCACAAGCGGCAGATTCGATCAGTAGTGGAGTTAGCCCCCAATTGGTGTGTCTCCAAAAGATTTGGCAGGGGGATGTGAGAGTGCAAACACGACTCGTACTCCCGTCCGCTTGCATTCTTCATAATTCTGGACTATTTAATGCATGTGCATAACTTGTGCTTGTTTTGACCTGTGTTGCTTTGATATTGCATTGCTCGCGACTATGCTAGTGAACATCAACGTTAATTCAGGTTTTTTCACAATGAATAGGCCTGTGCCCTTCAAAGCGGAGCTTAAGCGGCTACATCAGCAGCTTCTCCTGACGCAGTTTTCAACCCAAGTAGCCACAGAGAATCGATGGGCGCAAGGGCCGCCGGTAGAAGAGATCAAGAACTTGGTGAGCTACTGGAGAGGTGTACTCGACTGGAGGAGTTAGGAGGCTACGCTAAACGAATTGCTTCAATTCACTCTCGATGTGGAGGTGGAAAGATTTGGTCCACAGAACACCCACTTCATCTACAAAAGGTGCCCGGATGAAGGCGCCATTCCGTTACTCTTCCTTCATCGCTGGCTGGGTAATTTCGCGGAAGTCACGAAAATGCTGCCTGATCTAACAGAGGGAGACAGTAACCACCCAAGTTTTCATGTGGTCGCACCTAGTTTGGTAAACTTTGGATTCTCTGCGTGAGTCTTAATGGTATATCAACGAGTAATGCACTCGTCCTAAACTAATTTTAACGTTCTAGTATGGTTTCTTGGACGGCCAGCATGCCGAGACGTATCACAACTTAATGAAATCGCTTGGATACAAGGAATACGGTGAGAATTAGAGCGCAAAAGGGTGCCCTTAAGCAATCTAACCGTCTTAAATTTGTTCAGGGAGGCGACCTAGGCGGTGTGTTTGCGCGCATAATTGCCGCAAAATGTCCACAATCGTGTGAAGCGCATCATCTAAATATGCCATGCCCTGGGCCACCCAACGAAAAAAGAGAATTCTAGAACTGGTCGCAAAATTTAATGCTCAAGGAGGGCTCAGTAGACCGGACCAGGACCTTCTTAAGGCGACTCAGGACTTCTTCGCAAACAACGTAGCATACTTCGAAATCCAACGTACTCGGCGTCTTACGCCCGGGTACAGCCTGGCAGACAGTCCAGTAGGATTGCTCGCATGGTTCTACGAGAAACTCGTTGCGTGGACAGACGACTATCCATGGACACCGGATGGAATATTCACCAAGGTTTGTAGATATCGATTCTCACGAGCGGGAGCAGACGCGCCACAAAATCAGTATCACGAATCGTATAAGAGACCCGGACTATCTACTGAGGAATATATCAAGCAATATTCTAATGTGCCACTCGGGATATCCATCTTCCCGCGGGAGATCGTCCAGTTCCCACTCGCCTGGAATCTCACGCTTGGACCTGTGGTTTTTGAGCGCCGGCATGACAAGGGTGGGAATTTTGCGGCATGGGAGAATCTAGGTGCAATGGGTGCAGACCTACACGAAATGTTTGGAAAGGATGGAGGTGCTTACAAGTGCGTTACAGAATGCTCAGGGTATAAGAGGATCTGAACTTCACGTGCCCTTGGCTGAGATATCATGTTGCCTGCAGACTGCAATAAATTACTGAGGGGTGCCTCTATTCATTAAAAAGACAGCCGAGAATGTTGTCTGAGAGGACTTGGGACTTATTGGTCACACTGTACTCCCTCCTATGGCCTATAATATCTTGCGGAATTTGGACTTCTCTCTTGCAATATGAAAGCAGACCGTCTCAGCCTGTAGAGATATTTCAGGTCTTAGTATTTGAGAACTTGGTGATATGATCTATCAGCTGAACTGCGCTGGCAACCGAGCTAGTGAGCACATCTAAATTTGGAGGTGCAGCAGTGCGCGCATCGGGTGAAAACATTTTCGCGGCGTACGACTCGTGTAGTGACTTTGGAGTTGTAGATCCACCCATTTCTATAGTGTAGATTCCGAGATGGCTCAACGTGTGATTGTCCCAGCTTTTGCATAATTAATATCTATATATATGGAGTTGGAAGCCTAGTCCGACATTCTTAACAAGCCTTTGCTTCAACCTCAGTTACCTATTGTTTGTACGGCTGAATTTCATGACACCCCTTCACTCCAGGGACCATACAAGCCCTGAAATCAACTTCGATATACAGCCAAGCAACTTTTATCCAAAGACTAAAATATAAAGACTCGCAAGATGCCTTCAAAGCTGTATAATTCAGCCATGACCTTTTTGAGGTCGATGGAGGGATTCGTTCCGGACGAAATGATCTCTCGGCGTGCGCCCGATTGTATACAGAAAATGGCGCCAGCTTCACTGGGCATATCTGACGTGGATTGGACGAATCAATTTGTGCGGGACTTCTATGCTTCTATCGAGCACATTCACACCTCGATGACCTTCGACGTCCACGACTCGATCGAGGATGAGAAGAACCACAAGATCTGGCTATGGCTTAGCAGTGTTGCCTACTTTGCTGATCCAGAGATTCCTACTGGAGGCGGCGAGTACGTCTTCATGCTCACTTTTGACGAAAAAGACGAGAAAGTAAAACGCTTTGTGCAATTCCTTGACCTCGACCGAGCACGTGGAGAGACACAACGCATCAATTTGACCAAACAGCGGCAAGCGAAGCAAAAGGGGACGAAGCCAGAATACATAGTAAATCCTGACTGGGGCCATTTGCTCCGGAAATGAGGAACGTCTAGGAGCCCTCAACAATCTTCTGTATTTAAGTATTCCCCATCATTCGATACTGGGATTCGATGTTGGAATCGATGTCTAGTGCATAAGTGAGGGGATGAAAGTAATATGAACATGGTGGGGCCTTCGACACAAACCAGCCCCTAACGAAGCTGCGCTGACAAGCTTGGATTTGCGTAAGTCGAGAGGCTGGTCTAGCAAAGCATTGATGAGTTTCATTTGTAGCAAGCAACAAAGCATCAACACTTTTGAGTATATATCCAAGACCCTGTCCAAAGCAAAATTGGCTGCCGAAGCATTGGATATTCAACGCCACCTGCTCAAGAATAATGATGTTGCTTTGCTCCTTGTGCTCCCCAGTTGCAGCATAAATAGGGTTAGAGTTTCCCGAGCAGGGTCCAGAGAAACTCGCTTACGATTCGTTTTCTGCTGTTGATGGGCTATACACCTTCTCGTATAAACTTGATTGTAGAACGATAACCATGCTTCCTCCCCCTGTATCACAAGTACACTCGGACGTCAACAATGGAAGGAGTCCTGGAGATCATAAGATGCGCAGTGAAGACAACAGGTCATAGACTAGGTCTCATAGATACTGCCATTTTCGCAGTATGCCCAGAATGCTCAGCGGCACATGCAAGACTGAGGATAACTGACACCCTCATAGACCTTAGGCCTGGTCGCGTTTTGGGCATGTTATAACATCTACCTCCATCCTCTGAGAAAATACCCTGGACCAAAGCTATGGGCAGCTTCTCGCATTCCATATTGTTATCACGACATGAAAGGGGACATAGTATACGCCATCCGAGAGTTGCACGGCAAATATGGTCCAATTGTACGGGTGGGACCAGATCAGCTTTCTTATACCTCCCCCGAAGCATGGCGAACTATCTTTGGACAGAGATCAAATGAAATGCCGAAATCTGCGGGGGGGCATGGCCACACACCGCCACCCAATATGGCGCATACTCTCCTAACAGCGCCAACCAAGCAACAGCACAGCGAGAAACGCAGGGCGCTTTCCCATGCTTTTACTGAAGGGACACTTCGGGCACAAGAGCACTACTTCCAGAATCATGTCTCCGAGCTTATGACTAGACTCTCGGAGAGAGCAAGAAATGGCGGTGGGCCTATTGACATCGTCACATGCTACAATGCTACCACATTTGACACCATTGGCGGTTGTTCCCCATTCACGAATGTTGAACATAATAACTGACAAGACAGATTCAGACCTTGCATTTGGGGAATCTTTCTATTGCCTCGAAACCTTAACGCTTCACCAATTTGTCAAAAACATCTATAACAATTTTAAGGTCATGCCTATAGTTCGGACTATGCACTATTTTGGCTTGCTCCGGTATCTACCATATTTCCTGCCGAGCGCTTTACATAAATCACAATCCGAAATCGCAGAGATCGGTCGCGATAAGCTCACGCGGCGGATACTTAAGGGCGTGTGTCCTGAGCGAAAAGATTTCATGTCTTTCATCCTGCAGAAATATGATCCTGCCAAGGATTGGCATGAACTCGAAAATCTGACGACCATCCTTCTCGTTGGGGGTAGTGAGACCACTGCTACACTACTAAGTGGTCTGACATATTATCTACTTACAAACTCCCGTGTGTATGAGAAGTTGAAGCGCGAGATTCGTTCATCCTTCTTGTCGGAGGATGACATTACGCTCATACGTGTGGCAGGCCTGCCTTATATGAAGGTCGTGATTGACGAGGCATTGAGGCTCTATCCACCGACACCGATAAGTTTGCCGCGAATAGTACCAGGCAATGGAGAGATGATTCAGGGTCGTTTCGTCCCTGGTGGAGTATGCAGATTGCTGAATGGGCGAGAGCCTGGGCTGACTACGTTAGGTTGCTGTGGGGGTTTCACCATTCTCAGCAGGTCGCTCGGAATTAAATTTCAAGGATGCCGACCTTTTTGTACCAGAGCGATGGGCCCCTTCATCCTCAGAGGAAAAACTGAAATACGGACACGATAGGTTAGATGCCGCTCAGGCTTTCTCGGTTGGCCCTCGCAATTGTATCGGTCGTGCTATGGTATGTTGGCGATAACTGTCATTTCGTTTGTGCCTCAGCTAAATGTCAAAGGCGTATGCTGAGATGAATCTCATTCTGTCGCGTCTCATATGGAACTTTGATCTTACAATCGTCGCTGGGCAAGATGGCTGGATCCACCAAACAGCTAGCATGGTTTGGGAAAAGAAACCCTTGATGGTACTTGTCAGAGACCGCGCTGGCCTTCGAGATGTGGAATAAACTCTGTTCCACGAGGCGTTGTGGCTAGTAGTAGCTGAATCGACTTCGAAAGAGGTCCAGGCTATTTAGGACAGAACTATCAACTAGCTCGGAAGTGCATATCTTTATCGTTGATTTAATGTAGATGATAAGTGAGATGATCAGCTCGCTTATCATCTACGTTATAGTGTTTTGAGTAATATGTATACACAAATTTCTACCACTTGAAGATTAATGCGGTGCACGTATAGCTGGAATAAACTCATAAGACTTCACTATCTACCAATCTGAGTACAAGGGTCTCAAGCTAGATCGTCAAGACAAAAGAGTGTAAAGACTGTACGAACTACTTTTAAGCAGTGCACCAAGTAGTCCTGCGAGACAGTCCCTTGACAGAGCCATTGATCACGCGTAGTAAAAGTTCCGGCAGAGGCACCCTGATGCCGCAACGGTGGCAGAGATATACTCGCTGACCCGGAAATATTTTAGAGAGAGGCAATTTGAACTTGTGCAGGCTTCTCACTGCTGAAATCTCCTTCTGTATCATGTTCAACTGGTAGTTTAGCCGTCTTAAGATGCTGTGCTATTTTCAATGTCATGATAGGGTACAAGTCTTTCGTGAACAACGCCGCGAGTAAAGCAATGATGCCGAAGGGAATGCTAGCATACCAAACATATCGAAAAGCATGCAAATTTGCTTCACGATAGGCTCGAGTGGTGGCAGCGATGATGCTGGGATCGATACCGGCCACCGAGGTCAAAGGGACATTGGGGTTGGCTCCTGTTATGGATCCCAAAAGATCAAGAAGCGAGGTCTCTGGAAGCCCATTCGCAAGTGCCGCCGCCGAAACTGCAGCTGGAACAAAGGCTGCGACCTTTTTTGCATATATGGTCGAGAAAATCGACGTGGCAACCGAGCCGCCTGCCAAGCTCATCAGAGTGCGCAAGCCCGTTGCAAATCCTATATATTCATCTGGAACACATAGTTGGATCAGTGGAATACTAAGAAGATTGGTCCAGCCTAGATAGCTGTCAGTACCAGAACTAGAGAGGAGATTGCAAACGTACCAATACCGAAAGTCGCTGCAGACGAAAGGCCCATCGCAATTGATTGTTGGTCAACACTTGGTACGGCCATCAATGCAATGAAAAGTGCACATTCAAATACGCCCAGGCCGAGTACCCAGTTTGTACCTATGTATTTAGAGAGATATGGGAGGACAAGACCCGCGGTTACACCCCCAATTGTCGCCACACCAAGAGGCATCTGTGATAGCCCGAGCTGTTCTGGGTCATCGCCCACATAGCAGTTGGCCAGAAACAGCGGATATAAACTCTGTAAAGAGTAGAACAGCATACCACTTACAAAAACCACGATCGCTTGAAGTGTAAAAGTCCTGAACCTGCGCCAGAGGTAGGGATGGAGGATTGGGTTCTTGGCAAGATATACCTCTGCTATGGGTTAGCGACGCGACTATTAATGTTCGGTGTTTTTAACTCACGCTGCAATCCTGTCGCGATAAGTAGAGCAAATCCCACAATCAGTGGGGCAAGGAAAATGGCACTGGTGGACCCGTGCTGCGGCTCATAAACGATTCCGACAAGAATCAAGACCAGGCCTGTTGTGAGACCCACAAAGCCCAGGTAATCGAAATCCCGGACCAGTCCCCTGAATCTCTTTCCACGTGACGCTAGAGGCGCCTCTGGTCGGTAAGTGAAGAAGACCCCGATAGCCAATGCTGCGCCAGACGACACGCCTATCCAGTATATTGATCTCCACCCAGGGGCGGTCGAGGTAACCATTCGATGACCTGTATCAAGCGTGGTAAGTAAAGGGAGGATATTTTGGATGGACACACGCACTGAACCACGAGCCTGCAGTAGTAAATAAGAAGAAGGGCAATTCGATTACTCCCACGATCGGACCTCGCCAACGAGTGGGTACTAAAACTTAAGTCAATTCCCTCAAGCCACATAGATATGACGTTGTTGACATACCGATCTCAGACATGCCAGAGACACATTGAATTCCTCCTGCGCCACCAAAGCCCATAACAGCCATGCCAGCAATTACTGCCAAGATCCATCAGTTCGAGCCTACTTCAAAACCACAAGACAAGATCTCATACCAGTGTTCACGTTCTTCGCAAGGGCCGCAATGAGACTGCCTAAGGCCACAAATCCACCGGCAGATATAGCAAACCATCTTCGACCAAATAGATCTGCGAGAGAGCCGTACAGGACGGAAGCAACAGCATAAGAGATCGTGTATGCCGATGCGATCCAAGTGAAGGATGGAGTCGGACCTAGGGTCTGAAGTCAGCACCCCTGGCCGATCGTCGCTTTTTATTGGTTTCTTTACCAAGATCTGCGTTGATGATGCTTAGCACAGGCGCCGCGAGTAAGAATATCGCCAATGAAATCACAAAACTGAACTTTAGTCTCTATGTCAGTAGGTCTCTGTGGAAAAGGGTGATTTGCACATTACTAACAGAGAGTGAGAGGATAGCAATGGTCAGGGGCCAAGTGAAGACCTTTGACGGGATTGCGCCATTGGCCAGGCTCTCATCCACCGCATGCTCCTGTGCACGAGTAGCCTTGGATAAGTCACCCTCCGTAGTATTGTGCATTGTCAGGGCTAATAAATGGTAAAACGTATGCACCGATTTGGAAATGGGTGTCTGAGGTACTCTGTAGATAACGGCCACTGTGCTCACTTATATGCGTTAGATCGTGTCCTTCAGGTCACCCACGGAATTCATGCAAGGCCACCCCGCATTGGGCTGGGGAAATGGGCCAGGATGGAGAATGAAGGGGGGTTCAAGGAACCTGCAAAGGATTCCGATCTAACGATTCGTATACTCAGAAAGCATCAGGCTAGACAGCATTGGGACCGTCTCGCACAGCTGAAGAGGTAAAGCTAGGCAGCTCCAAATATTGCGTCGGTTGCCCGGGACAAAGAGAGCTCCAGTACGCCGCCTTCTTGCGGGTGAATGAAAGGCTTGCACTGTGGGACTATTTGTAAAGACTTTTCACGGTTCGATGTCAGCATAAGGCTTTCATCTTTCTTGACAGAACCGACTTTTTTTCCGTGGAGCACACTAGTCAGACGTGTGGCATGGTTATACTCTGATGTTACCACGTCATAGTCTCTTGTTTAGAGCTATAAGGACGAGAGCTGGAGAACGGCCCTATTGGTGTAAATAGTACTGGCCATAACGTACGCGCGCAGGCTTTGCTCCGCTAGCGCCACCGATCGAATTCATCGATTCGTACCGAATTGTTATTCACCTTCATGGCGGCAGGGCCTCACCTGTGCACCAAACAGCAACTCTAGAGCGGCTTAAGTGCAATAATTCTCAGTTAACTTAATCATGGCCAATCCAATAACCAAAACTTTGCCAATAGTGGGAGGATTACCTCGATATTTTTGTAAGGTGTAAAGTCTATGGAGGCTATTATGCCGTCCCAAAAGTACCGTGTGGTACATTGCGGCTCTGGGCCAACAGGTCGCGTCACATTGCTAGCACTTCTCAATCGCCCCGATATTGAGGTGATCGGACATCTTGTTTGGAATCCAAGCAAGAACAACTTAGACTCCGGTCATATAATTGGGCTGGACCGAGATCTGGGCATCAAAGCAACCACCGATGTAGACAAACTCATGGCGCTTAACCCGGACGTTGTCACGTATGTCGGAAACGGAAATGAGACAGAGATCACCGTCCAGACCTGCTGCAAGTTCCTCGAAGCCGGCATCAACGTCAGCACTCCCTGCCTGTTCTGGATGGTAGAACCAACAACCGGAAGGCAGGTTAGCGAGGCGGCAAATACCACGAACAATGACCACATCAGGGCCATTGAGGCCGCGTGCGAGAAAGGCAAGAGCACTTGCTTCCTCACGGGCAGCGACCCCGGCTTTTTCAGTCCATATCTAGCCATCGCTGTACTAAAGGGGGCCGACGAAGTCAACGAAATCCGTATGCAGGAGCTGGGAAACTATGCGTACCATAACGTTCCTTGGATGCAAGATGTCTTTGGGTTTGGACGGGCCAAGGACTACCCATGTGTCATGTCCCAGGGAACATTTCCCAGGCATGCATGGGGCGGTACCCTGAATTCTGTGGCGAAACATTTGGGCATTAAACTCGAAGATATTCGCTTCTTCTTCGAAAATGATATTGCGAAAACTCGGCACGAGTGTTTGTGGGGCACGGTGAACGTTGGAACGGTGGATGCAGTAAGGGTAGGGCTCGAGGGGATCTACATGGGAAAGCCGCTCATCGTTCTGGAGCATATCACCCGCGCGTCGCTGGACGCCGCGCCACATTGGCCGCAACCTCAGGGTGGCACGTTATCTAATCGGATTCGCCACGAGTATACCGTCATTATCAAAGGCGACCCAGATTACGATTGTCGGTTCGCAATGTCGGAGACTCGATCTGGAGATGATGGAGGTCTTCACAACACAGGCGCCCTTTTGGTCAACGCAATCCCTGGTATAGTTGAAGCTAGACCTGGAGTGCTGAGCGATTTGGACATTCCATGTCATATCACACGCAACATCAGGGTGTAGTCGCTGCGTACACTAGGGACGCTGATTGCACTCATCCATTGCGTCTCAGCTCTTGCAAGACCTGGTTCAGTCGCAGCTACTTTTGCACATAAGGGAAAGCTTAAATTCCTCGCGGAATGACCATGGACTTCTCCTGTCGTCCGACAATGGGATATCAGTTGTCGAAGCTAATTAATACACAATTCCTACATAACCGGAACAGAGGTCTCGCAACATGACTAAATCAAAAGAGAGAGGGTAGTAATCACGGCTGCCCTCGACAAAGAAAACGCCAACAGTTTTTCTCAGGCATAGCCCTCACAAGACTCTGGGTGTACTGCCAAATCATCGGAAATTTAGCGATTACAGGTTCAGTAAATCAGTAGAGACCGTGCAATCAGACTGTACGAGCATGACAAGCTCTGGGTACTTGGTGAGGAATCTGCCATGAAACTTGAAGTTGCTTAGATGCCACTTAGGTGGCTCAGGCATGGGGCTGAGTGCCAGCGTCTGACGTGTTTCGTCAAAAAATAAGGAGCATGACTCGGTAAGAGTAGAATCCACTGAAAAGTACGATGATTCACTCAGTATCGTGTAGAGTTCACCGATGTCGTAGTTGTACCAGCTATGAGACAGGTATGTTCTCAAGCTCGGCCTGTGATGATGAGTCAGAGAGGGAAGGCCAAGAAGTGACATGACCATCACATACCAGGGGAGTAGGTCAAGATAGCCAGGATGATCATTGAAAAGCTGTCCCGGAACGGGAAACATCCATGGAGGGATTTGCAAAAAATTGCGTTGAGTCGGAAACGCCCAAAACTATAGGAAACTGTTAGCAAGCCCGAGCGCGAATGCCACGGCTGCAAGGAATCCCGTACTCTGGAGAAACTATACAATATCCAGAAATGTAAAATACGATCGACAGAAGATCGTAGCCTCGGCAAATATGGTTCCAGTACCTTCAAAGTGTGAAATGCAATTTGCCGGTCTTGTATGTCGAAGATTGATAGAGTCTTTTTGGACGATTCCTGTAGGGGGTTGGAGGTAGCCTGCGGCATAACTATTGGTTCAAGGTGGGTGATTCTCCGTATCAGTTGGGTGTGGAAGTTCTGATCATGAATGAAGTGGATATCTGGAATAAACTCAGCGTATGGTAAACGATTAAGCTGCGATTGTGGCTTACCACGGGACGAGGTACAATCTGGAGAATCAACAAGGAACATTAGTCCCAATCTATGACCCTGCAACAGTTTCCAGCTAAGTGCACAATCGATGAAGCCATCTCCATAGGATAGCAGATCTTCCAATCGGCCATTGGCAACTGCCGCTTGAGCAACCCGTCTGACTATTGAACAACGCCTCAGTGCGGACCGCTCACGCTGCAGAACCCCCAGAGGGCGCTCTTCGGCATATACATCGCCAAGTGGGTGGACTGGAATCATCTCTAGTGTCGGTGTCACACTTTCCAGTCCCTGCTGCAGCCCAGTGGCCAAGGAAGAAATCTTGCGCAAGGCCGCTTTCAATTGGACGACCTGTGCACGCAGTGCAGCATTCTCCTCATTGATAGCCTTCACCTCGTCCGACTCGTTCTGTGAGAGCGCCAATTTAAGCTGCCTTTCCATCCGCATGGCGGAATTCTCGCGGTCCTGGCGTAGTTTCTGTTGCCTTTGCCGATCACCAAGCCGCTTGTTCTCAAGCTGCTTGGTTGTTAGCTTGGTCTTCCAGCCCTTCGCACTCATGTTGAGCGTCAAAAGCTGTCAAGAATATGTAGCATGTAGGATATTGTTCTGTAGAAGACGGATGCGGCTTTATTGTTGCAAGCTTTGCGGGGGACCCGAGCCTGGGGAGAAGAACTACCCCAGCCCGGCTGGCAACCACAAGCCAATCACTCGCCCCAGGTAATGCGGGGCGAGGGGCACGTTGCGCGTCTGTGGTAGGCAGTTGCCATTTAAGGTTCGACTAAAGCCTTTCGGGCCAATAGTGAGAGTTACCACCAGAGTCCCAGCTTACTTGGTGGGGCACAATTGAAGCTTTACCCGGCTGGTTGAACCACGTGAGAGACTAAGCCTTATCAGGGCCTGTCTCAGGCTTCATCAGAGCCGGGGCATCGTGCTGGCACGTGATTGTTGTTGGGCGCCATGTGATTCTAGGCAGCACGTGACAGAGTCACGTGGCTATCAATCACGGTGATATATTTGACTGTGCTAGAATAACCACTATTAGATCGTAGTTGTCTTAAGCGTTTTGGGCAAATTAGCCGAGTCAGTACAGTCCTGCTAATCACAGCCATACATTTGGGCCATTCAGGTCTTGCGATATCCCCTGAAATCTGTACTGTCACTGAGATTTATAAGGACCCATGCTTGAACAGGAAAATATTAGAGCTGATTATCTCGCTAGGTCAGAAGTAATGCGTCTTCTGCCATAACGGCAAATGACAGCCAAGACCAAACTCTACGGAAGAACGATCCTCCGTTATCCGGCCGCCTATTTTGAAGGCTCGGCAAAGCTCTTGAGATGGTGTCCAGTACAGCACGTCAAGCATGCACTCAAATGATGTCTCAATTGGTCTTTGCTTCCTTCCTTCCTGTACCTTCCTCTTTTTCTGTCTACAATTGCTAGCCGAGTGATCTCGAACTGCCCATCTGGCGTCCAGTCACACAGGTGCCGCAAGCTGGACCATGAAAACTCTGTCAGATCTATTCTAACTGGGAGTGCCACCGACTGAGGACGGCATGCGGGAAATCCTGTAGCGCGACATGGGGGAGCAAAGAGGGCCCTCGGCGTCAACACCTCCCAAGGTTGAGCTGACCCAGCGTATCCGCTCATCGCCGATAGCTGAGATCATCATTCTTCTCTCTGCAAGAGCTCGGCTGCCATTTGAATCCAAGATTTCGAAAGCTTCCATGGGAAGTCAAAGCTTGCCCCCACCAAGATGGGCGCCTCCGTCCAGTGCGATGACTGCGCCATTGATATGAGAAGCAGCTGGGCTGGCCAAGAACACCACCAACCCAGCTAGATCCGCCGGCTGGCCAAGCCGTCCGTTCGGAGTCCGAGCAGCCTGTGAAGCCAGTCCGCCCTCGAGATGGATCAATCCACCTGACATCTTGGTCGGGAAAAACCCGGGACAGATGGCATTTGTATTGATCGCCCGAGGGCCTAATTCGACTGCAAGAATCTTTGCGAGATGAACCGCCGCAGCCTTGGACACGGAATATCCGTGGGTGCCATTTTCGCCCAAAGTACCAACCGCAACCCCCGCGGCGCTAGAATTGATAATCACTGTACTTGGATTCCCGACTGATGCCCGTTTACGCAGCATGCCCTGCAATTTCTGGACCGTGTAAAAAATGCTTTTGACGTTCAGGTTCAATACTTTGCTGAATGCGTCCTCCGGCTGCTTTTCAAACGGGGCGCCCCAGCTCGCGCCGGCGTTTGCGAAAAGAATGTCTACATGATCTGTGTGTGCGGAAAGCTCCGTTACTAGCCGCTCGATTTCCGAGACATTGGCGAGATCTGCTGGGATGGGAATTGCCCGTGCTCCTATGGCTTTCTGCTTGAGATTGTTCAGCACAGCGGCGGCCTGTTGACATGCCGTGGCCTTGCGAGATACTATAAAGACCTTCGCACAGCCTGCCTGAAGAAGTCTGTATCGTAGTATCAGTATACGTATTTCTCTCCGTTCAAGAAAACTCTGACCCGGCTGCCGCGCTCATACCCAACCCTCGAGAGCCACCTGTGACAACTGCAACTCTTCCTGGTACCTTATAGAGCCGATCGAAGTCACCTACCTCAACATCGTATTCTGTGGCAGACATGGTGATCTAATGCGAATGATGCTAAGTGATGGGTTCCTTCTCCAACTCACTACAGCATGTTTCAGTCCCTACTCTCACTATTCAAAGATGCTGCTACATCTTGTGGTCTCTCGCAAGCCGAGGCTGGAAAATCATTGTTGCAGCAAACCGCATTTCGACGTCGTACAGAGGTGGCACACCTCCCCAGCTAGTAGTGCAGGGCTAAGCCCAGCTGAGCTTCATCGGACCGAAGGCGTCTCCAGTAGTAACACCAGACGTCGGCTATTCCGAGCACCGGTCCCGAGGCATGCTTTCCTTGGGCACTTAACATGTGTCCAGCGAAAAGTGGTTCATAATCGATGCCTTTTTTGCTTAGAAGTTTCTTCTAACATGGCGACGCAGAGACATAATGCAAACAGAGCTGCCGCACGATCTTGAGGCTTACTTGTCATCACTGGACACTTGCTAGGTACATGCCATTGTATTTCTCATCGAAACAGTTCATGCGCGATCGTCACACATGAAAGGTGTCCGCGTGTGCTCTCCGAACTGTGATGGATCATTGGGGGAAAATCCCATGATTTTGATCATCCATGAGAGGCGTGCGTTCAACTACTCGACGAACCATTCTGAGTCCTCGTTACGTATGTGAGGCGCTAATCCTTCGATGCTTCTGCTGGCAGTGGCTTTCACATCGCCATTGCCAAGAAAAGCAAATCTGTTCCCATACATATACTCGAAGTTGTAATCCTCCATCCGTGGTTCCCTTAGCGTCTTGATGAAATGAACAGTCTATGCAAGGACTGTCAGCTGGGTCTTTTGGTTGGGAAAGTGCCCAAAGCATAGAAGTGGCTTACAGAACCTGGCCATAAGTAGATACGATTCTTTATCTTGCCGTCCTTGAACCAACTCCGACAGTTCTCCTGGAAGACCGTCGTCTTGTGGTATTCATCGAAATGCGCGTAGATTTCATCTAGAGCCTCCTGTTTGACCTCCATGCTCTTAATGTGTTCCGTTTGCATCTTGCGGATCATCTTCAGTGCATATTCGACGGACGTCTCAATGCTGGGTAGTAACGTTCCGTTGGACCATGTAGCTCCAGGGCCAACCATGGTAAAAAAATTGGGGAAACTGAAGATATCATGTAAGTCCGAGTTGCAGTGATACAGGTATACAGGTCGCGTGAGCTTACCGTGGTGCAGAAATACCAAAGTACATATTGATTCCATCACCCCAATCCTGCTCAACTGTATGACCGTTTCCATTCATAACTGAGAATGGGGGTCGGAATCCAGGTTGAAATCCAGTGGCGCAAACAAGCACGTCAATGTAATGTTCCTGGCCATCTCCTTTTGAGATAAGGCCTGTTGTAGTCGCTCTTTCGATCTCCCCATACACACACTTCACGTTTGGCTGTACAAGAGCCTCGAGATACCCATCACCAGGGGAGATTCGTCGGCAACCTGGTGACCAGTCAGGAACGATGAATTCTTTCAACCTTTCATGACCAGGACCGATACGGCGATGCATTTCTTCGGTGATAACAGCCCTGAACCCGTTATTCAAGGTCCCATCTCTCTTGTAGGCTTGCCATAAAGCACAAATCTCTGCCTCAATTGTTTTGCGGAACTGCAGATGATACGCACGGTCTTCCTTAAACTTCTGTTTCTGCTCCTCCGTAAAGGCGTACTGCCTATTCGCGACGTTCTTGTTCAGATCCTGGGCAAGTTGGCTTGAGAGCGCTCCTGTGCCAAATGGTGGGCTAACATAAGTAGGACTGCGCATGAAAACAATTACTTTCTTGCATATCTTCTGCAGCTGAGGAATAATTTGAATGCTAGTTGAGCCTGTGCCAATAACACCAACAGTCTTGCCGGCCAACTCTACTGAATGATCCCATTTTGCAGAGTGCATCAACGGCCCTTGGAAATTGTGAAGGTGTGTAATGTCAGGCCACTTCCAGTTATTCAATATGCCTGGTCTGGATTAGAAACATCGGTACTAACTGTTTTGGCGAGGGACAAGCCTACCACTGCCATTGATGAAGAAATGCGCCCAGTCTTCGCGCTCTTCTCCAGTGACCACATTTTGAAGTGTGATTTTCCAGATGCCTTCTTGTGTATTCCATCTGGCACCTACTACCCTGGTCTCGAATTGGATAAATTTGCGAGTGTTGTGGCGATCCGCAAAGTCTTCAAAATACCTTTGGATTTCGTCTCCATGTGCGTAGTAGTGTGACCAGTCTGGTTTTGGGTCAAAAGTAAAAGAATAGATATGCGCAGGAATATCACAAGCTACCCCTGGGTATGTATTCTCGTGCCACGTGCCGCCAACAGTCGTGTTTTTCTCATATATAGCTAGATCATAAGTGTCTGGGGCTAGCATACGTTGGATCTTGAACGCGAGGCACAGACCAGACGCTCCAGCTCCTGAGCAGGCAATCTTCACCTTACGGGGTTGAGAATGATACTGGTCGAGGATCTGGTAGCCAACGCTGCTTTGGTGTTGTCCATTTAGCATCGTTTCGTCAACAAGTGCCATTGCGCAAGGTACCAGCGGATTACCAATGTGAAAAGCGAGGTGCAGCTTCTAAAATTGCAGTACCTCTGATGTCGTACTTGCGGATTGTGTACATAGCATATGTTGAGCCCACCTGACAAAAAGACATCACTCAACAATATGAGCCATCCATATACGACGCGTATAATGACCCACATGGCCTTGGTGTCTCCCCGGGGGGGTGCCCCCAGTCTTCACGAGTTATTCGACTCGTATCTCTCGTGAGACTAGCGCCGCTCCCTTCCAGCCCTGGCCCGTCTTTCACCACCACAAAGGTCGTGAATACCGTGAAGATGCATACTTTGGGACAGACAGATGAGCTGCCTTTCTGTTTGATCCAAGAAGCTTACAAGACAGGTGACAATGATTTTGAAATCTAATTATCCAGATATCAAGCTCTTGGAGACTGATATATTCTCATTTTTGTTCAATCGGAATGACAGGCCATTTCCCGACAGTAAAGGTGCGTTAGTCACTTGTGAAGGTGACCACACATATCTGACATACTGTGTAGTACTCTTCTTGGACCCAGATCAGCCTACGAGGAGCTACAATTATCAACAGCTCAAGGACGCCGCAGCACGTTTCGCTTTTGGCCTAGAACAAGATCTCGGTATCAAGAAGGGTCATGTGATTGGTTTGGTTGCTGGGAATGATGTAGACCAGCCCGCCGTCATTTTTGGATCATTGGCGTGCGGCGCAATACTATCTCCAATTAACCCAGCATATACGGAGGCTGAATTGGAGCATCAACTACGGGATAGCGAAGCGCAGGCAGTCATTGTTGATCGGGCAGCATTCCCGAGAGCCCTGAAGGCCTGCGCCAGAGTCGGACTTCCATTAGACAAAATCGTCCTTATAGGGCCGCAAAGTGCCGAGCTTTCAATGGTACGCCACTGGTCGAGCATAGGTGAATATCTGATAGCGGAGAAAACTCTACCTTTGGTCCCAATCGATTGCAAAAACGACGTAGCAGTGTTGGTCTACTCTTCTGGTACGACAGGTCTTCCAAAAGGCGTCATGTTGACTCATCACAACATTACTGCGAACACCCAGCAGACACAGGACTTCGAGACATTAACTTGGGATGGCAGTCAGTCAGTCCCAAATTTTAAGGATGCTACGCGTGGTGTTGGCGACAAAATTTTGGCTGTCCTGCCATTCTTTCACATTTATGGACTCACAGCTATGATGATCAATCCGATCTACACAGGTGTTCTGACTGTTGTCGGCAGATCTTTCGACCTGAAGAAATGGTGCACTTGGGTCCAGGAACACCAAATTACAATTGGTTATGTGGTCCCACCAATTGTGGTACAGCTATCAAAGGATCCCATTGCGGCAGATTACGACCTCAGTTCGCTACGCATCACGACTTGTGGTGCTGCACCTCTCTCTAAGCAACTAGTGGTGGCGGTGTACGAACGACTTGGAATACGCATTAAGCAGGGCTATGGCATGAGCGAAACGGCTCCGACACTATTCACAATGCGGTGGGGCGATTGGAACAAAAAGTCAGGGAGTGCAGGTCGCTTGATCCCAAATGTTCAGGCTAAAATATGCTCTATTAACGATGATGATACCAGGGATGAGGATGTGGTAGAACTGGAGGTCGGAAGCACCGGCGAGTTGTATGTGAAAGGCCCGAATGTATTCAAGGGCTATTGGAAAAGAGAACACGCTACTAGGGAAAGCTTCGTGGATGGCTGGTTCAGGACTGGTGATATTGGCTACGTTGACATGGATGGCGATTTATTTATCACCGATCGAGCGAAGGAACTGATCAAATATAAAGGATTTCAGGTTGCGCCTGCCGAACTGGAGGGCTTGTTGCTACAGAATGAACTTGTTCGAGATGTCGCCGTCGTCGGGGTTAATAAGCCAGAGCTGGGAACAGAAGTTCCTCGTGCATATATTGTGCACCGTGGCGGGCCAGCAGCTGTGCGCGAGGGAGATGCTGCGAGTATCATGAAATGGCTCGAGTCACAAGTTGTGTCCTACAAAAGGCTACGTGGAGGCGTTTTCTTTCTTGATGAGATTCCAAGAAATGGGAGTGGCAAGATTCTGCGGAGGATACTGAAGGATCAGGCAAACCGTGCACTGCAAACCAAGCTGTAAATAGAGTGCCATGATTATTTTGAGACTTCTTTGATTGCTGGTGGGGCCGTTTGTTCCACCCCAAAGCGGCGGCGAGTCACAAACTATTACGATACGCTTTACCGACAGCAATAGTCTTTGTTGAACCCACTGATTCAAATCTGTAGTTCTTATTGCATGAGCATGATACGGCTGATACTTTCTTTAGGCTTCAAGTTTGAGACGCACGACGACACACTGGAGGGACCTAAGAAACAACAAGGTGACCAAGCTAGCCATTTAGTAGGGTATTTACGACATACTGCCACCGGGCGAAGCGAAGATAGTGTTCGCTGGATTCGAACTCTGGTGTGAGTCATGTTTATTGGATTATCAGGAAAGGACTCCATTGAACAGTAGATTCCCAGAGATGAAGAATTGGACGGTAGAGAAGACTCTGAAACAAGCCTAAGGTCCCAATGAATGAACCCCTCTAAAATGATAACATTATTGTGTGATGGATCTATAGAGCACCCGGACTCCAGTCAATCAAAACGGCATCTTCTATTTTATCACGAAACCGTCTTGCTTCATGATGCTTGGGATCCCTCAGAATGAAATACTGACAGTCTTCAATGGTATCAAACGTATACAGCAGTGCATGCGTAAATCCCGGCTGTTGCATCGTAAGCTAGGCACAGTATCCAGCGCTCCGAGATACCTACCTTGTTTGGAACGTATCCTAGGCTTCTACCAGCTTCCACAGATCTGATATATGGCTTTTTGGTAGACTCATGAAGGCAATCATTCTTCATCGCCAACGAAGTTGCTATGACCTAGCATATTCAGGCTCAGTATGCTGTTACTCGAGCGATTAAAATAGCCAACCTCTGCGATTTCCTCCTCTGAGACCGATTCTTTGAACTTCATTATCATGTGATGATACACAACCATGGCTGCTTGTGAGATCGAAAAGTTTTGCCCGTGTCTTGACAGTGTTTTGTGGTTGTGCCCTATTCGTCGTTGGAAATCTGCTCGCTGAGTCCGGGAATCTTGAGAAACGTGTAGGGGAACAGCGTGAGTGAGCTACCGAGCTAATTTATTTCACATACTGGTATGTGAGGGACTTGTCACGATCCCCGATGTCGTATCTATGTGTGTCGTACACGCGGGGAGCCACCGAGCTAGCTTGCGGGGAGTGAATTTGGGGTTACCCAAACAGGCATTGCGAATCGTACAAGCGGACTTTGAGAAATAGATACATAACAGCTCAAGGCTCGATGTTCGCATAGAGCCTGATAGATCTTTACCTGTACCAGGATAGCTCTTATACAGCCTCTCGCAAGCATGTCTTCCTCTACTTACATCTCGCTGTTTGCGGTGCACCAGGCTACCACCGACGTGAAGGCACAAATTGAGTTTTACAAAGGCTTCGGATTTGTTCTTGACCGAGGTCATGAACCTTTAGAAGGTAAGTTGTGTGTTCAATAGCAGTGATGGAGCAACGGCTAATCACTGGTGCATGGCAGATGTACCAGAGGAATACTACACTGCTCGCGGCGTTAAGAGTTCCGATCTCGTAGATACCGCATGCATGCGTGTTCCAACCGATCCCTTCATGCACCTGATTTTGTATCAATGGAGAAATCTAACAAGTGGTCCCGCTTGGCCTGCTCCATTTAACCAAGTTGGGAGTCGCGGTATGTCTTTACTGGTAGATGACGTGCCGCGTGAGCTCGAACGTATAAGGAAAGAGTTTCCCAGCATCAAAATCCTGCGAGAGCCTCACACTATCCGGCGCAAATGGGGGAAGACGACGACGGCCCTGTTTATCGATACCGAAGACATCCAGGTCGAAGTCATCTCTTTGGAGAAAGGCTCCGCTTACGATCTGAAGAAAATCATTGTTCCACGATTCAATGACATGCAATGGTTGCATTTTATGTTGAATTGTACTAACTATGATGAGAGCATGAAATTTTACCAATCATTTGGAATGTACCATGACTCAGCCGTCGATTTCCGGCCTAACGTAGGTTTCCATCCAAAGGGCCAGGAACACTATGCGCAACAATGGCGAGATGCGTTCAACTTCGAACAGAAGGACCTTACCGGAGTTGGGTTCTTACGGTCAGATCGCGATCCGAGTGGCATGCACCTCGAGCTCATGAAGTATAACCTTGAGGCCATGACTGACCCAGACGACAAACCAACGTGGCAGCAAAAGGGGATTTGTCGTTATTGTTTCAGGGTTGAGGACTATGCTGCGTCGTTGGAAGAGCAAAGGGCGCGAGGGGCACGGATATACGTTGAAGACCAAAGAGGTAAGACAACCCTAACTGGGGAAAGGATGGGGACTGACAAATGGCACAGGATGCCTAGGCTGGGGTGACACGCAATGGTTCTTCTGTGGTGACATAGATGGTAACATGTTGACGAAGGAACAGTGGTACCCACAACGTTACTGGGGAGAGAAATCTTAGGGATGCTTCCATAGTAAAAAGGTAAAAGTCTTCACTATATTATATGGAGCGTCCCCAGAAGTACCAAAGCTGAATAGCAGTTTTAACACATGCTGCTGACCTTCGAGTCTGATCTAGTTGTGAGTTCTATGCCACGTTTAAGCGTAAGTTGTCGTCGTCTACGAGCCGGAGTAAATACCTCGCTTGGGCCTGACGACCTCCTCAACTATCAGCTTCTTGGTAAAGACTTCGTCCCCCCACAACCACCTCGCCCCCACATCGGTCCCCATTGCCAGGTAGATGTTTACGACTCGCACTGTCCGAGGTCGGCCAATTGGCCGTTAGTTTCCTACTATTCTGTAGCTGGGAACAGGTGGGCGTGTGACCCAATCCAGTGATCGTTGCTTCAAATGCGGGTGCTAGTTCTCGTGCATCTCTAGTCTCAGTCACCTTCACACTATCTGTATAGTTGAAGGTAGTGCTCTGTTCCCATCGTAACGCTCTTGGATCATATAGTCAAGACTGCAATACCAATGGCTACGGTGCTCCGCAGGACATAGCGTGTTGCGGCAAAGGAAGAGACCGACTGTCTCAACTTTTAGTTTGCGAAAAGCCAACAGGGCACTGACAGAGGGATGAACCATAATTCCGAGTCGTACTTTGTGCCCCAGTAGCCTCCGGAACCATGGTAGACAACCTTTTCTCCTTGTCTCTTACGCGCAATATCTCAGGGATTGACAGGAATATACCTGTTAGGTGCGACGATACATCAAGCACTCTCTACTGTCTGTAATCTCTATATCAAGACTAAATCGCGTTTGAATAATGGTAGATACAGGGTTAGCGTTGTCCCCTCTCCGTGAAATCCACAGCACTTCTCAGACGCCCCTGTGGGCCCTTTTGGGCTCGCTACTCTCTTTATTGTTCGATATCTCCCTCGTCCTATAGCTCCACCAATCCCAGTATTTGGCGATCATAAAAACACTTGGAAGTTCTGGATGAAAGGGGATCATTTCAACAAATATCCCGCTGAAGTTCATGGCGACCCCCGATTGTCCCTGGACATTCCAATTAACGATGATTTCCTTGTCTCGTGGTCTGTATTCCCTCCCCCTCTCCCCACCCCCCAAGCGGGTTTCACGGTCCACAATATTCTCAAGGAGACGATCAATCGTAGAATCACTCCGAAACTGAGCCAAATTCCTATCCTGATCAATGACGAGAGCGAGTTCGCTGTCTCAATGCTTTTCCCACCATCGCACCAGTGGCAATGGACCGCAATTGTTGAGCAATCCTTGATTTGACAACAAGAACATCATCTCGTATTTTCCTTGGTATACTCCGCTCTGTCGTAAGCCAAAAGCGCTGGAATCATGAAACACTCGTCTGTACTGTTGTTGGAAGGCTCTCAGGTAATGATGCGATGGTCGTGGGGTCAAGACCAATCGTATATATGCTCCATTCAAACATTCGTCAACTTTCACGGATTCACTTAGACATCAGGACCCTCATTAATCCAGATGTTGAGAAGACGCATACATTTTTGTCAGAAATGGCCAAAAACAAACAGGAATCTTCGAATACAGCGATCCAGTGGCTGATATGAACAACTCGAGATAGGAGAAGAACCTACAATATTTTTACTAGTTTACTGAGTTTATCCTTTAGCGCTAAGTATATATCTATAACGGAAACGGGCGTAAAGAAGGACTTAGTCCTTCTCCTTAATAGACCGAGGGTCAGTTAGACTATAAAGGCTATAAAATAGACTATCGACTAGTGCTATACTATTACGTTAAAGGCCCTTAGCGCTGAGACCTTATTAACGTCTTTATAAGTCTTAAGTACCGTATAGACGGCCCCTAAACTACCCGTAATTATAGCCTCCCCTACTTAAAATTAATAACGACCTCGTTATTACTCTTATAATAACCTTATTACTATTTTATAAGCGGTTTTAATATCGAGACCGTTCTATAGACTCTAAAATCTTAGTAGGAGTACTATAATTATAAAAATCTATTTTAATATAGGGATTAATTTAGTAAAGAAGGCTTAAGTTTACTATAATTTATAAGTTATATAGGATAATAGCGGCTTAAGTAGGGAATATAGGTATTAAGGAGTTAGTAATAGTATCGGTTAGGATAGGTTGGATTAATATTATAGAAGATTTATACTACTTATTATACTTAATTAAATAACTTAATCTTTTATAATCTAGAGAGAGGAGAGACTATAGAGATATATATAGATAGTACTTCTAGGTAGTTCGGCCGTAAACTACCTATAAATTACTTATACTTTAAAATTAAGTTAAGTGATTTCTAAAGTAATGAGTATATAAGGCTTAAGGTTTAGCCTAATTATATAAGCGAAGTTAGGTGAGTAAT
>Ga0105239_10000659_pt1 | contig 49123 bp, 45 predicted proteins | sample KBSC44metaG_FD_92761 | JGI IMG/M metagenome (GOLD analysis project Ga0105239, IMG submission 92761) | Corn rhizosphere microbial communities from Kellogg Biological Station, Michigan, USA - KBS C4-4 metaG | ecosystem: Host-associated > Plants > Roots > Rhizosphere > Soil | place: Michigan, USA...
AAACTATGGATCGCATACGTCACCACTCCCCAAATAGAGAACTCGGCGCCGGAAACGTCTACGTCGATGGGCGACAGTCTGGTGGTCTCGGGGACAAGGCGGATCTTGTTGAATGTCTTTTCGAGCCGGCGGATCAGGAGCTCTCCGTTCAGCGAGGCGATGATCACTTTGCCGCTGGCAGCCTTGACCGAACGGTCCACTATAACGACGTCGCCGTTGAAGATGCCTGCACCGATCATCGCGTCGCCGCTGACCCGCATAAAGAAGGTGGCGGGCTTGTTCCGGACCAGCTGTTCGTTGAGGTCGATGCCTCTTTCCATATAGTCGTCCGGCGACGCATAGCCATCCGCTGCTGCATAACCGTCCGCTGACGTATACCCGTCTGCTGACGTATACCCGTCTGCCGTCGCGCCAAACCCGGTGGCATTGCCGGAGGGCATGTTCCAGTGCGAATGATGTCTTGTGCCCTTATAGTTGATCCCATAAAATTGTTCGAGTTCCATATAATTATGATTTTCCTGGTGTAGTGTTTCTCTGGTTTTTCGTCTCCGGAAGGAAAGGAGGAAAAAAATATTTTGAATACTAATTTATTTAGTAAATTTATGCTAAATTATTGGTCAGATAAAAATTATTTTATGAAAACCGGGTTAGTAAAACAAACGAATTATGTACCAATCTCTTCGGTTGTCGGAGGGATAAATTCCGTCGGTGCGGGGATAAATATGGCCTATCAGGGGGGAAAGAATATGGCCGCCGGCGGCGGGATGAGCCTGTCGGGAGACCTGGGGCAGCGGGCCGAGTACCTGCTGGTAATATATCCTCATGGAGAGCTGGAAGACAGACTGTTGCATGAACAGCAGCAGCTGGCGTCGGAATTTGGTCTTCCGGCAGGAGGGCGCAACAGGCCGCATATCACCGTCGCCGCTTTCCAGGCGGGCGAGCTCATGGAGGATACGCTTATCCGATGGATACAGCGCATTTGTAACCGGCACAAAAGCTTTGATATAACCCTTAATAATTACAGCGGGTTCCCGCCACATACTATTTACCTGCGGGTGCAGGATCACCAGCCTTTTTTCGAGCTGATGCACCAGTTAAGGGCGATCGATGAATTCATCCGCTCTTCGGGCTGTCCTCCGGTCAACCTGATCAGCAATCCCTATCTCAGCATTGCCGGCGGCCTGACGGAGCAGGTCTACAACAGGGCGATGCCGGAATATTCCCGCAGGGATTTTCACGAGAGTTTTCATGTGGAGCAGCTGGTATTGCTGAAAAGAGGGCATTCCTTCGACGCCTGCAAGACGGTCAACATTTTCCGCCTGCTACCCGGCCAAAACTGGACGGAGCCCAGTTCCAGACATTAGCGATGTTAAGGCAAAAAATGAATAAACCTTTATCACATGTAGGCCCTGGAAGGGCCTCGTCTGGGGACGAGCACCGCGAAGTCCCCGAACGAGGAGAATCCAACGGGGTTGGATTCCGAAGTTCACAATCATTAGCGCTTTACCGGAGAGGCGCTAATTTTTGGCAAAGCTACTCTCCGGTATTATTTAAACAAGAGAACATGAAACAGGCTGTAAGACCGGTTGCCGCCGTCCTCAATGAGAACTACAAGCGGCAGTTGGCAACCAACGAATACATGCTGGTCCTCAATCCACGGGAAGAATTGTGCAACAGGATCCAGCGGGTGAAGAAGGAGTTTTACGAGATCTACCAGGCGCCTACCGCTATCGGCGGCAAGCCGCACCTCGGGCTGGTACGGTTCACGCAGCTGGATCTGATGGAGGAACGCATCATACAGCGGCTGCGGACCATCGCCATGGGTTTTTCTCCTTTCATGGTCGAGCTGAAAGATTTTGGAAGCTATCCTTCTCACACCATCTTTATCAATGTCACCAGCAAGCTGCCGATAAGGGCGCTGCTCAACGAGATCAAGGACGTACAGCGGCTGATGAAACTGGACAAGGAAACCAAACCCCATTTCATCGAGGAGCCGCACGTGCCGATCGCGAGAAAACTATTGCCCTGGCAGTACGAGAAGGGCTGGCTGGAATACAGCAATAAGAGTTTTACGGGCCGGTTTGTGGCGGATGCGATGCTGCTGCTTCGTCGCCGCCAGGGCGACAGGGCCTGGCAGATAGTAGAGCGGATGGTATTTCAGAACCTGCCGGTGAATACGCGGCAGGGTGAGCTGTTTGGTTAGATCAAATGAATTACTATGGAAGAACAACAATTGGAAGGACGGGGTCTGGATGACCGCGAGCCTTCGCCGGTACAATATTTAAAAGGGCGGGGCGCCCAGTTCAATCCAAAGAACCGTTTCCTCAAGAACGAAGTGGTCAAAGAGCACGTAGAGGGCATCGATGACTGGATCGAACCCAACGTGGAGACCCAGTATCTGGAAGACAACGCCAAGGGCATCGTCAACAAGGTCGACAGCCCCGACGTGGGCATGTGGTACAGCATGAATCCCTACCAGGGCTGCGAGCACGGATGTACCTATTGCTATGCACGCAACGTCCACGAGTACTGGGGGTACAGCGCCGGTCTCGATTTCGAACGGAAGATCATTGTCAAGAAGAACGCTCCCGAGCTGCTACGTAAATTCCTGATGAATCCCAAATGGGAATGTCTTCCAATCTCGCTCAGCGGGAATACGGATTGCTATCAGCCGGCCGAGAAGAAATTTGGCATTACCCGCAAGCTGTTGGAGGTCTGCGCAGAGTTCAACCAGCCGGTGGGGATAATCACGAAGAATGCGGGTATCCTCCGGGACAAGGACATCCTTTCGGAGATGGCGAAGAAGAGGCTTGTATCCGTGCTGGTGTCCACGACCTCTTTCGACGAAGAGCTTCGCCGGCTGATGGAACCCCGCACAACCACGGCGAAGCAGCGGTTGCGGACGATCAGAGAGCTCAGCGAGGCGGGTGTCCGCACCGGCGTCATGCTCGGGCCGATGATCCCGGGGCTGAACGAGCACGAGATGCAGCGCATCATGAAGGCGGCCTCCGAGAATGGCGCTACCTTCTCTGCCTATACCTTCATCCGGCTCAACGGCGCGATCAAGCTGATCTTCCACGACTGGCTCTACAAGACCTTTCCGGACAGGGCCGATAAAGTATGGCACCTCATCGAGGCCAGCCACAACGGCAAGGTCAACGACAGCCGCTGGGGCGTGCGGATGCGCGGCGAAGGAAATATAGCCGAGCTCGTGGCGCAGCAGTATCAGCGGTATACACAGAAGTATGGACTTAACGCAGAAAGGTGGGAGCTGGATTGTTCGCAGTTCAGGAGGCCGGGGCAGCAGATCACTCTGTTCTAGCGCCGACGACGGCTGCGGACCACTATGTTCCAGGGTCGACGACGGCGGATCGCCATGTCTCAACGGCGCCGCGGGTCACCGATCTCTCAGTTTCAGCGGGGCTGCGGGTCACGGATCATCTCCCCTTTTAATAACCATGAAAATTAAATAGCTTTGGTCGTTTAAGCTAATTACGACATGGTGAAATTCTGTATCATTGGCTGCGGACGCATCGCCCAGCGGCATGCGGAACACATTAACGGGCTGGGGCAGCTGATCGCTGTCTGTGATGTCGTTGAGGAAAGGGCGAAAGCGCTTGCGGCAAAATATGGAGCGGACCATTATACGTCGGTCGACGAGATGCTGAGCGCCGCCGGAAGCACCATCGGAAGCGCCGCCGGGCAGGCGGTCGTCGTGGCCGTCTGCACGCCGAACGGGCTGCACGCGAAACATTCCATAAAGGCGCTGAATAAAGGGTTCCATGTACTATGCGAGAAGCCCATGGCCCTGACCGTAGGGGACTGCAGGAACATGATCGACGCGGCAGAGAAGGCCGGCCGGCAGCTCTTCATCGTAAAGCAGAACAGGTTCAATCCGCCGGTCGCGGCGGTAAAACGGCTGATCGAAGAGGGCCGCCTTGGGAAGTTATACAGCCTGGGGCTCAGCTGTTTCTGGAACAGGGACGCGGACTATTATGCCAATTCCTGGAAAGGGACCAGGGATATGGACGGGGGAACGCTTTTTACTCAGTTCAGTCATTTTATCGACCTGCTCTACTGGATCGCCGGCGATATACAGGACGCGCGGGGCTTTACGGGGAATTTTGCGCACAAGGACATTCAGATCGAAGATACGGGCGTGATCAGCCTCAAATTTTACAATGGGGCGATCGGGACGATCAACTATACGGTCAACAGTCACGGGAAGAACATGGAAGGTTCGCTGTCGCTGTTTGGTGAAAAGGGAACGGTGAAGATCGGCGGGCAGTATCTCAATGAACTGGAGTACCAGGATATAGAAGGGTATCGAATCGGCGATCTTCCACCCGGCAACCCCGCTAATAACTATGGTTTTTACCAGGGGTCGATGTCCAACCATGACAAGGTGTATGCGCACGTTGTTGCCGCCGTCGGGGGTCACCCGGCGGCAGGCGGCGCTAACGCCAGTGGTTTCGATGGGCTCAAAACTGTAGAAATAATTAATAAGATCTATTCCAGCGTCAACCAGCTATGAGTGTACGATTCTTACAATCAGGAATAACCGATGACGTCGTATTCGGCGAGGGAGTCACTGTGGTTCAGCCGGTGAATCTTTACGGCTGCCGGATTGGCGATCAGTCGTTCGTCGGCCCCTTTGTAGAGATACAGAAAAATTGCCGCGTCGGCAGCTATTGCAGGATCCAGTCGCATTCATTCATCTGCGAGATGGTCGAAATAGGCGATCATTGTTTTATCGGGCATGGGGTCATGTTTGTCAACGACCTTTTTTCGGGCGGCGGGCCAGCGCGGGGGGATAGCGGAAAATACAAGCCGACGACACTAGGCAATCATGTTTCGATAGGCTCCAATGCAACGATACTGCCGGTCAGGATCGTCGACCACGTCGTGGTCGGTGCAGGTGCCGTTGTCACAAAGGACATACTCGAGCCGGGCATATATGCCGGTAATCCCGCACGCCTGATCAGGAGGCTGGAGGCACCCAGGTAAAAAAATCTTTTTCATATGTTCTACCGCCGAATGCCCATCGAAATTGAATCGCCCGAGCAGCTTGGATATGGGAATATCCGGAACAATCTTTCCGAAAGCTCCTATACGGATGCCTTTTTCAGAGCGCTCGACGTAGACCTGCGTGATCTGGTCCTTTGCTATGGATCACACGCGGGACACGAAGGGCTGAGGCGGCTGGTGGCCTGGGATGCGGCGCGGGAGGCTGACCGGGGGGAAGATGCGGGGAGCCAAATGGCGGCTGAGATCGCGGCGGCCGGTGCGCCGGCAACTATCGGACCAGAGGACGTGCTCCTGACCATCGGCGCGGCGGGCGCGCTTTTTATCATCGCGACTACCCTCCTGGAGAAGGACGACGAGATCGTTGTCGTCCGCCCCAACTATGCGACGAATATCGAGACGCCGCGGGCCATCGGGGCGAAGGTCCGATTTATCGACCTCCGGTTTGAAGAAGGCTTTGCGCTGGACCTGGATGAGATAAGCCATGCTATCGGTCCCCGCACTAAGTATATTTCGGTAACCTATCCACACAATCCAACGGGTGTCTGCCTCGATGGCGGCCAGCTGGCGGCGCTGGTACAGCTTGCGGAGAGCCGTGGCGTTCGCCTGCTGGTGGACGAGACCTACCGGGATATGGTATTCGGAGAACGGCTGCCCCTGGCGGCTGCGGCCTCACCGAACGTTATCAGCGTCTCATCGCTGTCGAAGACCTATGGACTACCGGGACTGAGGACCGGCTGGATCGTCTGCCGCGACGCGCAGCTGATGGAGCGGTTCCTTGCTACCAAAGAGCAGATACACATCTGTGGACCCGTCCTCGACGAGGAGCTGGCCTATCATTATTGGCTGCACAAGGCGGAACATTACGGGCGAATCAAGGCGGATATTGCGGAGAAGTTCGGGATCGTAAAGACGTGGATGCAACAACAGGAGAACTTCGAATGGGTGGAGCCGGGAGGCGGCTGCGTGTGCTTCCCCCGGGTGCGCCGTCCCGTGGGACTGGATATGGATAAATTCTACCGCGTGCTGCTGGAGAAGCATGGCACCTATGTCGGTCCCGGTCATTGGTTTGAGATGCCGCGATTCTATATGCGGATCGGTTTTGGATGGCCGACACAAGCGCAGCTGCGGGAGGGACTTGAGGCGTTGACCAATGCGTTGCAGGAGGTGAGCTCGCGAGACTAAACATCCTGATTAAAAAGCACCAGCCTGGCCTGTTCCTCCTGGATAATTGCCTTTGCGCGAATCAGCTGCCCGAACAGCGAAGAATATTCCCCGGCCAGTGCTGAACAGGAGGCCGACTCCTGACACGCATTCTCAAAGCGCATGCACCGGGCCTGGAGGTCGGTCAGTCCGACGAAGCCGAACAGCGGTTTGATCTTATGGATAGCGCTTTTTAGAACCCTGGGGTCTCCCTCGTGGAAACTCGTATTTATTTTTTGGACAAATGCGTCGTATTCGAGCAGGACATCGGTAAATGTCTCTTCGATCATCACATAATCACTTGCATATAACTCGATTATGTATTGGCCGTTGATGGCCTCGCTAAAGACGAAAGTCTTACTGGACATAGTTTGGCGTATGCGGTCGAATAGGATATACAACGGGGGGCATAATAATTTATTGCCTTCGAACGTTCACGTAAAGGGATGTAAAAAAATCCTTATTCGAATCCTGTGAGCAACCCATTCGTACTTATCCAATCTTTCTATGAGGACATCGTCTATTCCGGCCTCCGGGAAGACTATACCCCATCGAAGAAGAAAAAGACGATTCGGTTCAACCAGTTCATCCTGCTCATCCTCATCGCCCATTTTGTCTGTGTTATCTCCTATTTCTGTTATGGTCTGTATATCAGCGCGCTGATCAATCTTTCGGCCGCTTACGTCTTTATTATCGCGTATCATCTGAACCTGAGGAGGAAATACCAGCTGGCGCGGCTGGTGTCTATCCTGAACCTCAACCTCTACCTGGTGATCATGAACTATATGGAGGGGATAAAGGCCGGTGAATACCTGTTCTTTTTTCCATACTTCCTCATCATGACCTTTATCATCAGCTTCCGGAAGAACTTTATCGAGCTGGGGTCTGCCTATCTCATCACGATGGTATCCCTTCTCTTCTGTTACTATGTCTGCCCGCAGGAGAACCACTACCAGGTGCATATCGTGAATATGTTTGAAAGACTATATGACAGCAACCTGGTCCTTTCCCTGCTGCTGACCACCTTCTTTTCCTATGCGATCGTTCGCATCAACCGCAATAACGAAGAGGCGATCCTCAAGGAAAAGCAGTTCGTCGATACCATCTACAATACTTCGCTGGACGGCGTCTTTATCCTGGATGCGGAGAGGCTGGCCATCACCGACTGTAATAACCGCGCGCTCGAGCTGCTGGAGATAGAAGACAAGAAGCAGATCGTCGGCGCGCCTATGGAAAGCCTTTTTACCAAAGAACATATTCAGCTATTCAAGGGGATCAAGGGCAGTCCGGGTGATGAACGCACCAACAGCTGGCAGGGCGAGCTCTCCCTCACTTCCCGGAAAGACAATACGATATTCGCCTTTGTGAATGTCGTCCCTTTCTTCGAAGACTTCCGTCATTTCTGGAAGATCAGCATCCTCGATATCTCCGAGATAAAGATGACCCAGTTCGAGCTGATGAAGGCCAAGGTAAAGGCAGAGTCCGCCTCGAGAGCCAAGTCGCGGTTCCTGTCGAATATGAGCCACGAGCTGCGTACTCCGCTGAACGGGATTATCGGCGCGTCCCATCTCCTGCTGCAGGAGCAGTACCTGGAAGAACAGCGCTCGCATCTCGAGATATTAAAGTTCTCCTCCGAGCACATGATGACCCTGATCAACGAGATCCTTGACTTCAACAAGATCGAGTCCGGAAGGTTCGAGCTGGAAAACGTGCCCGTCAATATGCGCGCCTTCCTGAGAAAATTAGAGACCCAGTTCTCCGTGCAGGCGCATAGCAAGGGACTCTTATTCATGGTGGATATCGATGAGAACCTGGAGGTGGAGTACCTTACCGATGAGACCAGGCTCAACCAGGTGCTAAGCAACCTCCTGTCCAATGCCATTAAATTCACGCAAAAAGGGGGGATCACCCTCGGCGCGAGGAAACTATCCTCTTCCAGCAAGAAGTCCATCATACAGTTCATGGTCCAGGATACGGGCATCGGCATCCCGTCGCACAAACAGCAGGAGGTCTTTGACAGTTTTACCCAGGCGGATACGGATACTACCCGAAAATACGGGGGGACGGGTCTGGGTCTCGCTATCAGCAAGCGGCTGGTGAGTCTTTTCTCCGGCGAGCTGATGCTGAACAGCGAAGAGGGAAAGGGCAGCACCTTTTATTTCAGCCTCGAGCTCGAGATCAACGAGAATGCAAAACTCTATATCAATGATGAGAAGGTCAAGCAGCTGCCCGTTTTCGAGCGGCTGCGCGTCCTGGTGGCGGAGGACAATTTTGTCAATATGTCCGTCGCCCGCAAGTTCCTCACCAAATGGGGCATCGAGGTGCACGAGGCCGTGAATGGGCTCGAGGCGGTGGAGAAGTTCAGGCGGGGCGACTTCGACCTGGTGCTGATCGACCTGGAAATGCCCGAGATGGATGGGATCACCGCGCTGGCGGAGATCAGGAAAATGAAGCCGGCCGTGCCGGCCATCGCTTTTACCGCGGCCGTATACGAGGATATGCGTATTGACCTCATCAGGAAAGGATTTATGGAGGTGGTGCCGAAACCCTTCCGGCCTGAAGACCTTCACAACAAGATACAGAAGCTCGTCATGAACCGCGCGTAAACCACGCGTCATCCGCCGCAGGTCGCGATATTATTGCCGGCAAAAAAAAACTCCACTATTTTTTAAAAATTCTTGCGAAGAAGTGAAAAAGATTTTTAAATTTGTAGAGTTCCAAAGCACAACTATATGCTACGACAGTTTACACATACACTTAGTATTTCCGGGTATAACCCGATTAAGGTGTGTATATCCGCGGGGCAAAGTGCTGCTTAACTTTTAAAAAAAGATCCAGCATATAAAAAGCCCCGCCACAAAGCGGGGTTTTTTCTTGGTCGGACCCGGTCCGGCTGGTCTGTATGAAAACCACAAACCAACGAAATAGTAAGTTATTTAACACTACGCAGATAAAGCGTCAGGAGATAAAGTATTGCCCGGGACCGGGCTATATCGAATGATAGTGTCCATTGCAGACATTATACAGGAGACCCGGTCAGCAACGACCGGGTTTTTTTGTAGGAATCCCTGGAAGGGATTCGTCTGGGGGCGAGCATAGCGAAGTCCCTGGACGAGTCACCCAACGGTGTTGGGTGGCGAAGTACACGTATTATAAAAGAGAGGAGGTAGCCATGAAATTCAATTTTAGCCTGAAGAAAAGACAACCAGCCAGCGCCCGCTACACATTTGTGAAGGCCGGAATGCCGGACGGAAAAAGCGAATTGTACACCAGCCTGCTGTCGGCCGCCCTGTCGTCGCATGCCGGGCCTTCCGGTCTGCATTCCGGGGCTTCCGGTCTCCGAACCGGGGTTTCCGGTGACGCGCTGTCCGCCGTCCGCGAAAGCATCCGTAGCAATGACACGGAGCTGCTGACCGGTCTCAGCCTTTATCTGCGGGGGCAGAAGAACCTTGGTCATCTGGCCTTCCTCCTGACCGCAGAATTTGCGGCACTGCCGGGTAATGATGAGAAAGCAGCCCCCCTGGTGGGCCAGGTGGTCCGTCAGGTCACGGATGTACCCGCATGGCTGGGTTATTTCGAAGTTGCAGGCGGAGGACAGCGACCCGGAAAGGCTATACGAAAAATCCTGGCGGAGCTGCTCAATCAGCTGGAGGAATACTCTTTCAGCCGCTATAGCAGGGAGATGCAGGAAGGCATCCGGCAGGCCCTGCTGTTCGTCCGCCCCAGAGCGGCAACCCGGGGGCAGAAAGACCTGTTCACGAAGATACTGCGCAATCAGCTGGCCCCGCGCCCGACCTGGGAACAGGAGTGGCACGCGCTGCATCAGCAGCACTATGACAGTCCCGAACAGCGCCAGGTGACCCTGCGCGATAAATGGAAGGAGGGCATCTCTTCGTTCAGAATAGGCTATACGGCCCTGTTGGATAATCTCCAGCCCATGCTCTGCACCGGTGTCAGCGGCAAGGTACTCAAGCTGGCGGCCGAATACCTGGGCAATGCCGCGGCCGTGACAAGGACCGGGCATTCACCGCTGAAAATGCTGGAAGTATACCGTGGACTGCGGCGGATGGATCAGGGTGGCGCAGGCATGCTGGCCGAGGCGCTCGAGCAGGCGGTCCTCCACAGCAGCTGGAGCCAGTCCGATTTTGGAAAAAACTCGGTTTCTGTCATAGCCATGGACGTTAGCAACAGCATGAAGCGTCCGGTTAGCACGGGGGCGCCGGTCAGCACGGGGCTTACATTCAACACGGGGGTGCCGGTCAACATGGGGGTTCCGCTCAGCGGGTGTCCTCCCGTCAACACGGGATCGGGCGTGCTGCGCTTCGACGTCGCTCCTCTCCTTGCGATGCTGTGGAAAGGCCGGGGTGACCAGGTGATCACCGGATTTATCGGCAACACCTGGAAGCCGGTTGAGCTTTCCGGCGGCCCCATCCTGATGGCCACCGACGAGCTGCGCCATCGTGAGGGCGAGGCGGGGTATGCGATCAACGCCCACCTGGTCATACAGGATCTGCTAAAAAAACAGCAGGTGGTCGACAAGGTCCTGATCTTTACCGATACCCGTCTTTGGGACAACCGGACCTTTAACCAGGCGGCCGGCACGAATTTGGGTGACTGGTGGAGGCTATACAGGAGCCAGATGGCGCCGCAGGCGAAGCTCTACCTGTTCGACCTGGCCGGATATGGCGCCAGGCCGCTGGAAATACTCGAGGACGGGGTACACCTGGTAGCCGGATGGCACGATCAGGTGCTGGACGTTCTCTCCGTCCTGGAAAACAGGCCGGACGCCATTGAAGCATAAGACAAAATTCTTTACCAGATAGCCGTCGGGAACGATCCTGGCGGCTTTTTTGTCAAATGGATGATTTTCGCTAATTTACTTTCTCAAATCGTCAATATTCATGGAGCCTCCTTCGTGGCCCGCACGATTCAGCCGACTGCGGCAATTATTCTGGTTATTTTTATTCCTTACCATCGCCTACATGATCTGGGTCAGGAGCTATCTGGCACCGCTAAACTCGGACGAGCTCGTTCAGTTCGAGATCGCCAAAACGGTTAACAAGGCACAGCTGATCATCGACAACTGGAAGCTCGACGGGAAATACGCGCAGGTCGTGAAAAGCACCTATTTCGCCTATATTTTCATGATCTTATATACCCTGGCCATTGCGCTGGGCTGTCGCTTTATCTCGGCCTGCACGGGCAACGAGATCATGATCAAGGGCGGGAGAGGTTTTGCATGGCTGATCTTCCTCGCCACGGCCTGCGATGTTGTCGAAAATATCGCCCTTTCGCACACGATCCACGGCCCGATCTCCCAATGGGATGTCTCCATCGCCTACAATCTCGCGCGGATAAAGTTCTCGATCGTCATCGTCTGTCTGCTTTTCATGCTTGCATGCTCTCTGTACTGGGTCATCGGGCGCCTCGCCGGCGACGAAGGAAAGGTCAGATTTTAGCCCTCCGTGATCAGGATGCTTTTAAATCTTCCAAAATAGTAAAATCCCCTATATTTGCGGCAAAGGCCGTTATAAAGGATTCTTTTTTAATAATTTGTACTCGATAGGACAATAAATTCAGGAATAAGCAGTTTGTGTCGGTATTTTGCCGGCCGTTTTACATTTAAAATTTTATATTTCCTGTGAAGAATAATAGGTTCGAGAACTTATTTATTTTAAGAATATTGGAAAGGGCATAGGCGAGTCAACGCTGACTCCTTGTGCCTTTTTCGCTTTTGTGGGCCTGGCTTGAATATAAAATATTGAAAATTATTCGGTTAGCAAAAAATGTTTGTGACTGAGGAGGCGAAGCTATGTCTGACGGAAACAAGAATTGGTACGCATTGTACACGAAACCAAGATGGGAGAAAAAAGTCTATGCAAGACTTTCCGAAAAAGGCATGGAGAGTTATTGCCCGATCAACAAAGTAAAGAAAAGATGGAGTGACCGGACGAAGTGGATAGAGGAGCCGTTATTCAAGTCCTATGTGTTTGTGAAGGCAAAGGAAGAAGAGCTGACAGAAGTAAGATCGACCAGTGGTGTGGTTAATTTTGTATACTGGCTTGGCAAGCCTGCCGTTGTCAGGAACAGAGATATCGAGGTGATCAGGAAGTTCCTGAACGATCACAGCCAGGTGGAGGTGATCCCGATCGGTATCAGGACGGACTCGCAGGTGACGATACTGAATGGGGCGCTGATGGATCGAAAGGCGAAGGTCGTGAAGGTATTGAAGAACAAGGTTCAGGTAATCATCGAAAGCATCGGATATTCGCTGGTAGCCGTCATTGATAAGTCGAACACGGCGATTGTTGGAAAAGAATAGCGTAGAACTAATTTTTATAAAGTATGATAATGTCATTCCCGCCGGCGGGATTTATCCGGACGCTTGGATTTTGTGCAGGGCTGGCTTTGATCTTTGGTTCGTGCGTGAACACACGCAAGATTACCTATATGCAGGGGTCATTCGATACCGCCGCTCTGAGCAAGATCGTTTTGGAAGAGCCTGTGATAAAGAAGGGGGACATCCTGAGCATTATCGTGTACAGCGACAATCCGGCTGCGACGGCCATCTTTAATCAGCCGGTCAATGGCGGTGGCGGTACGGGAGGCAGCGCAATTGTCGGTATGTCTTCGGGCGCGGCAGCCGGTGCTACTTCTCTTTCGAGCTCCAGCCCTTCCGGTGGGTCGCCTGGCGCCGGCGGATATCTGGTAGACGAGAAGGGAAATATCCAGATGCAGCAAATAGGCGTGATACATGTGGACAGTCTGTCGAGGAGCCAGCTAAAGGACACGTTGGAGGCGCACCTGAAGGAGTTTCTTTCCAACCCCTATGTTACGATCCGGTTCCTGAACTACCGGTTTACCATGCTGGGCGAGGTCAATCATCCAGGCATATTCAACATGCCGGGTGAGCAAGTCAACCTATTTGAGGCACTGGGTCTCGGGGGCGACCTCACGTTCTACGGCCGCAGGGATAATATCCTCGTCGTCCGGGAGACCAATGGAAAGAGGGAGTATGGGCGTATGGACCTGACCAAGCCGGAGGTGGTGCTTTCTCCATATTTTAATTTGAAGCCAAATGATGTCGTGTACGTCGAGGCTAACCGGAAAAAAATTGCGGCAAGCGACCAGTCGGTGCTACGAAATGTTACAATTGTGACGTCCGTTGTTTCTGTCCTGGCCCTGATGGTAACCATATTCAGACGTTAAAACAATAAAAAACTAAAGTCAAAATTTCCTATGTCTGAGTCATCGAATGGATTGGAGGTAAAGAAGATCGACCAGGGAGACAGTTCCTGGGCCATTGGCCCCAAGGATTTTATATTCAAGTATTTGAGATATCTTCCCTGGGTGGTGATCTGTGGGCTGATCGGGTTTGTGCTTGCCTATATTAAGCTGCGGTATGTCGTTCCGATATACAGGGTGCAGTCGTCGTTGCTTATCAAGAATCAGGACAATGGGATCGATAAGGATCAGCGTTTTCAAGAGCTGCTGATGCCGCAGACCAACGCCAATCTCAATAACGAGATGGCAATCCTGAGGTCGAGACCCCTGCTGAAAAGGGTGGCGCGGGATCTTGACTTGCAGAAGATATTCTATAACGAGGGCAATCTGCGTTCGAGCCTGGTATATCCGAACGTTCCCATCGACGTGCAGGCCGATCACCTGGTGGATCCGTCCCTGGGATTCAAATTCTCGGTCAACGTCATGAATGACGATCAGTTTACGCTAAATGAGGATAAGACCGTACACAATTTCGGGGAGAGCCTTAACTATGGGGGGAATCTTGTCAGGGTGACCCGGGTGAAGACCGTCGACCTGAAGCCGTATGCGCGTCCAAAATTCCTTGTCATCTATCAGCCTTTGTCGGCTGCGGCGGAATTCCTTCTCGGGGGCTTGAGGGTCGGGCAGCCGGATGAGCAGGCGACCATTCTTACCCTGACGTTCGACAGCGAGAACACGACGCTCGGTCTCGACGTCCTTAATACCCTGATGTCCGTATACGATTCCCTGATCATCGAGGACAAGAACCGGATCGCCGTCAACACAGAGAACTTTATAGACACCCGGCTGTCCAGTCTCCGTACGGATCTGAATGGTATTGAAGGGAATATGAAGAGCAACCTCGAGAGGAACCAGACTTTTGACATTGAAGACCAGTCCAAAAAATATTTCGAGAACATTTCGGACGCCAACAAAAAGCTGATCGAACTGGAAGTAAAGATCAAGGTCGTGGACATGCTTGCTGACTATGTCGACAACAAGGGAAATGTCTACAAGCTGGTGCCGACGAGCCTTGGCATCGATGAGCCAACGCTGCTGCAGCTGGTCAACGAATACAACAGGATCGTGCTTGAAAGGGAGAGCAACCTGAGGACGACCAGCGCGAACAATGCCATCATTCTCGGGCTGAACAATACGCTGGAAAAGATCCGCGGGGATATCCGGGAGGCCTTGAAAAATATAAAAAGCGCATATGGGATAGCCTACAACCGGCTTGAGCAGGATCAGACGGGGATGAAATCGGAGATGCGGAGCCTGCCGGGGAAGTCGATGCAGTTCATCAACGTTCAGCGGCAGCAGAAGATACTGGAGGACCTATATTCCTTTCTGTTGCAGAAGAAGATCGAAAGCTCGATCTCATCCGCGTCGACCATTTCCAATTCCAAAGTGCTGGAGCCCGCCCTGGGTCAGGCAAATCCCGTCAGTCCGATCCGGAGCAAGATATATTCATTCTATCTTATGACGGGTTTGCTGATCCCGGTGGGATTTATTTTCCTGATCGAAGTCCTGCGGGACAAGGTCGGGAGCAGGCAGGAAGTGGAAAAGCGGACTTCAGCGCCCATTCTTGGCGAGATCGGTCATTCGGCCGACAACAAGACTTCCCTGGTGGTCATGAAGAACAGCCGGACCGTGGTAGCCGAACAGTTCCGCATCGTGCGAACGAGCCTTCAGTATGTTGCCGGTACCAGGCAGCCCCTGTCCATCCTGGTCACTTCTTCCTTTAGCGGGGAGGGCAAGTCGTTCATAAGCACCAATCTTGGTGCAGTCATGGCCTTGTCGGGAAAGAAGACCGTCATCATGGAATTCGATATCCGGAAGCCAAAGATCGTCTCGGGTCTAGACCTGAAGCGAAAGGCGGGGATTACCAACTATATTATCGGTAAGGCAAGCTTTAAGGACATGTTGGTACAGGTAGAAGGGATGGAGAACCTCTATGTGATACCCTGCGGGCCCATCCCGCCCAACCCCGCCGAGATGCTGCTCGACGAAAGGCTGGACCAGCTGATGGAGGAGGTCAAGGCCAAGTTCGAAGTGATCATAATGGATACGGCGCCCGTGGGCCTGGTCAGCGATGCTTTCAGCCTGAGCCGTTTTGCTGCCTGCACGGTATACGTCATCAGACAGGGATATACGTTCAGAAAGCAGCTGCGGCTGATAGAAGATCTGTACCAGGAAAAGAAATTGCCGGCTTTGTCGTTATTGCTGAATGATGTGAAGCAGGGCGGCGGATACTATGGGGGCTACGGTTATTACGGCAGCGGCTATGGATACGGCGTTGCTTCTGGCTATTTCGATGAAACCTCGTCGACGAATAAATCCAGGAATCCGTTGAAGCGTGCGCAACAGTGGTGGAATCGGCTGTTCCTGTAGGCTCCGACATTAAAGTATATGGTTTTTACAAAAAGATCCAATCAATCCTAAAATGGGTGAAGAGCGCGTTCAACATGAAAAATGGGACATGGTCATTAAACCTCAGTCCAGTATTTTTGAGATCGATTTCAAAGAAATATGGTCATACAGGGACCTGCTCGTGCTGCTGGTCCGTCGTGATTTTGTCGCGACCTATAAGCAGACGATACTCGGGCCCATCTGGTTCTTTCTCCAGCCGATACTCACCACGATAACCTTTGTCATTATTTTCGGCCGCATTGCCGGCATTGGTACCGACGATGTGCCAATGGTCCTGTTCTACCTGGCCGGTATTACGCTATGGAACTACTTTTCGGAGAGCCTCACCCGTACCTCTACTGTATTCAAGGATAATGCCAACATATTCGGCAAGGTCTATTTTCCCCGGCTAATACTGCCGCTATCCATCATAGTGAGCAATCTCGTCAAATTAGGTATCCAGTTCTCCCTCTTTCTGATATTCTGGCTGTACTATCTTATTTTTAAAGGAAATGTCCACCCCAACATCTACGTTCTGTTTACGCCCCTGCTGATCGTCCTGCTCGGCATTCTGGGGCTGGGATTCGGGATGATCATTTCAGCCCTGACTACAAAGTATCGCGACCTTGCGCTGCTGCTGAGCTTCAGCATCCAATTACTGATGTACGCCACTCCGATCATTTATCCGATATCTAAAATAGGACCGAAATACAAGTGGCTTGTGCTGGCCAATCCGATGAGCGCGATAGTAGAGACGTTCCGGCTGGGGTTCCTCGGAAAAGGGGATTTCAGCTGGGGGGCTATGGGCTATAGCATCGGGTTTACGCTGGGCATCCTGGTATTGGGAACGCTCGTCTTCAATAAGGTGGAAAAAAGCTTTATGGACACGGTCTAATTCAAGTATTACAACTATGAGCGATATTGCTATCAAGGCAGAGAACATATCGAAACTATATCGGCTGGGCGAGATCAGCACTGGCACGGTAAGCCATGACCTCAACAGATGGCTGGCAAAGATCAGAGGTAAGGAAGACCCGTTCGCCCGTGTCGGCGAAGTAAATGACCGTACGCAAAAAGGCTCCAGCAATTTTGTGTGGAGCCTGAAGGATATAAACTTTGAGGTCAGGCGCGGGGAGTCGGTGGGCATAGTGGGGAAGAATGGCGCGGGAAAAAGCACTTTGCTGAAGCTCCTGAGCAGGGTTACCGCTCCGACTTCCGGGTCCATACAGATAAGAGGAAGGATTGCCAGTCTGCTGGAAGTTGGCACGGGGTTTCATCCCGAATTAACAGGCAAGGAAAATATTTATTTGAACGGGACCATTTTGGGGATGCGTAAAAAGGAGATCGACAGGAAGCTGGACGAGATCATCGACTTCAGTGGTGTCGAGCGGTATATCGATACGCCGGTAAAGCGCTACAGCAGCGGGATGTATGTGCGGCTGGCTTTTGCCGTGGCTGCGCACCTGGAACCCGATATCCTGATCATCGATGAAGTGCTGGCGGTAGGCGATATAGAATTCCAGAAGAAGTGCCTCGGTAAGATGCAGGACGTGAGCGTGAAGGAGGGTAGAACGGTTCTGTTTGTCAGCCACAATATGGCTGCTATCTCGACGCTTTGTCAGAATGTTATCCTGCTAAAGAATGGGATGCTTAAGTTCTCGGGGAAGACAGAGGAGGGTTTAGCTGTTTACATGAATTCTGTAGACAGGACCTTTTCCAGGACTGATCTTGCCGGAGCCATAGAAGGACAGGATGACGATGTGTTGAAATTCCTGGATCTTGAGCTGACACAGGAAAGTGGCGAAGGGTTACAATTCGTCAGCAATGAAGAAATAAAACTAACGTTAAAGTACAGAGTAAAACAGCGGACATTGGGTTTGCGGATCGGATGTGATGTGATAAGCAGAGAGGCTGACGTTGTCTTATTCAGGACTTTTCATGACGATGCGGCTTCTGATCAGCGGGTCTTCGAACCTGGTGAGTATGCTTCAGAGCTTATTATAAATGCCAACTTGCTGAAGGAGGGAAATTATGTGGTGAATATTGTGATCGGCATTCACAATGTAAGATGGTTGATCCATGACGAAATAAAGGTCAATTTCAGCATAAACAATATCAGAGGATTGAATAGTAATTATGCGGATAGCAGACCCGGCGTAATTATGCCCTATATAGAATGGAACACAAATAAATTAGTTCATGAATAAAATTGTCGCAAAGGTTGCTTATTTCCTTAATGCCAGGACCGGGCGTATGATAAAAGAATATGAAAAAAAGAATCAGGAAGCGAAAGACCGGGAATGGATGCAGCTTTTCAGGAAAGGGGGCGAGTTTGTTTTTTCCCTGAGCAGCTCTGTGAAAATTAAGATGCACCCGGAGAGCGTCCTGGACAGATGGATCTATAATGACGGGTTCGAGAAGGATGAAGCGTTCTTCTTAAACCGTGTTTTGCGAAAGGGCGATGTTTTTGTCGATGCCGGCTGTAATGTTGGATATTTCTCTTTGCAGGCTTCCGAGGCGGTGGGTAATGAAGGGCAGGTGATTTGCTTTGAGCCCTCTCCGGTTACGTATAAAAGGCTCCTGGAAAATATCAATATCAACGGCTTTAAGAATATTAATGCGATCAACAAAGGGCTTTCCGATAAAGAAGGTACGATGAGTCTCAATATATCCGAAAGTGGATATGATGCATGGAATACTTTTGCCAAGGTCGCAGACGGAAAATTTCAATCGACCGTATCCGTGGAAGTCACTACTCTGGACAAGAGCCTGGAACAATTGGACAAAAAGAGGATCAGCCTGATCAAGATAGACGTGGAAGGATGGGAGAAATTCGTTCTGCTTGGTGGAAGGGATCTTTTCACCAGTTACAATCCTACTGTGATGATCGAGTTTACAGAGGAAAATACCTATAATGCCGGCTATTTTGTACAGGAACTTTACGACATTCTTGCCGGCTGGGGGTACCAGTGGTTTAAATTTGTGGAGGGCAATCTTATCGCAGAAGACAGAAAGTTGCACTATCCATATGATAATCTGATCGCGACTAAAGATCCGGCATCACTTAGATCAAGGCTGAAATAAAAAAAATGAAAAGCCAAATCCCAAGTCTCGATGGATTGCGGGCGATCAGCATCTTATTTGTCATTTTGGGTCATATCTGGCTACTGGACATGGGTAAGCCCGCCATTCCCTATCCTGCCAATCTGCTCATAGATGCAACGCTGGGTGTCAATGTATTTTTTGTCATCAGCGGATTTCTGATCACCACGCTTCTGATGGAGGAAGAGGCGGGTACGGGCGGCATCTCGCTAAAGGGTTTTTATACCAGGCGGGCGTTCAGGATCTTCCCTGCGTATTATTTCGTCCTCATCGTCTACCTGATGCTGCAGCTCTCTTCCGTATTGTATTTTTCCACGCGGTCCTGGATGTCTTCGATATTCTATTATAAATATATCGATGGCGGCGACTGGGAGAGCGGCCATTTCTGGTCGCTGAGCGTGGAGGAGCACTTTTATCTTATATGGCCGCTGGTATTCAAATTCTGGAAGAAAGGCCGGGTATATTTTGCCTACGCGGTGATCGTGCTGGTCATGTTCTTCCGGTATAATGCCTATATGAGGCTGTTCCCTTCCGCCTTGCTGGACAGCACCATATCGATATTTCAGCGGGGTGACGCGCTGATGGTCGGCTGCCTGTTTGCGTTGCACCGGAAAAGGCTGGAGACAATGACGGCCGGGCTGGCTGGCCGGCGCCTGGCGCCTTTCGTCATACTTCTTCTATTGGCTCTTATAGGGAAGAACTATATTTCGGACTGGAGTCAGCAATATCATTTGCATTTAGGGTTGCTGCTCATCCCGTTGGGATTGAGCTGGAATGCCGGTCTGATCTCCAACCTGCTGATCGCAATATTGATGCTGATCTCGATCAACGGCAGAGGTCCGTGGTTCAGATTCCTGAACCTGCCGGCCGTAAAACTGACCGGCAAGCTGTCCTATTCCCTGTATCTGTGGCAGCAGCTTTTCTTCTCGCCGAGGCTGGGTGTGGCCAGCCGGTTTCCGCAAATGCTGCTGTTCATAGTGATAGCGGCCCTGATCTCCTATTACTGTATCGAAAAGCCATTCCTTCGACTCAGGGATCAATTTATGAACAGGAAGCTTGGAAGACTGATCGCAAAATGAAAAAGATAAGCATTATTACTGTCAACTATAACAATGCCGCCGGGCTGGAAAGGACAATGGCGAGCATATTTTCCCAGACCTTTACGGACTATGAATATATTGTCATCGACGGCGGTTCTGCCGATGGAAGCCGTCAGCTGATCGAACGGTTTGCCGACAAGATCGATCACTGGGTCAGCGAGAAGGATGCGGGCGTATACAACGCAATGAACAAGGGGATTGAAAAGGCTACAGGGGAATATTGCTATTTCCTCAACTCGGGAGACCATCTGTGGCGCCCCGACTCGCTGGAGAAATTCTTTGCGCAGGGCCCGACCGAAGACATCGTTTACGGGAATATGATCCAGGAGGGGTCGAACAATATCGAGCACGGCCTCCGGCAGATCACCTTCTACGATCTGTTCATCGGGTCCATATACCATCAGTCGGCATTCATAAAGAGGTCGCTGTTCGGGGCGATCGGGCTGTATAAGGAGGAATATAAAGTGGTTGCCGACTGGGAATTTTTCTTAAAGGCGATCTTTATCCACAACTGTTCGACAAGGTATATTGACGTGGACCTGGCCATGTATGAGATCGGCGGGCTTAGCTTTCGCGATCTGGAGGCTAATCTGAGGGACAGGAGGCTGATCCTCGACAGCTATTTCCCCCGGCTGGTGCCGGATTACCTTGACTATGACAAGCTCAAAAGGTCCAATTATATAGGCATTTACCGCTGGGTCGAAAACTCGAAGCCGGCCGGCGCAGTGCTGGGATCCATCCTGGGTATCTCCCGGTGGGTCCGCTTCAGGATACTAAAGCAAAAGCGATAACTTATTCTCATGGGACAGTGGGTGTTTATCTGCAGCGATTATCTTGGAGGGGTCAGGTCATTTGTATCCAATCTTTCTTCCTACCTGGCAGGGGCCGGTATCGGGCATAGGATACTGCTCTACAACTACGACAAATCGTTGTTCACAACTGTTGCCGATGGCGGGCTACCCTGCTCCACGAGGATCGGCTTCAGCGGATTTGGGACCGAGCGGGCGGCTTACAGGCTGCTGGGGACCTTGATAAAGGAAGATGATATACTGATCTGCAATGATTCGCTGGAGCTCGAGGCGATAAATTTCCTACAGCTGAAGAATAAGACGCTATTTATTCTCCATGGAGACCTGGAGCACTATAATTCCATTCTAAAGAACTATGGGGCGCTCCTCGACGGTGTTTTTTGCGTCAGCCAGGGTTTAAAGGATAAATACGGCCGGATGTATCCGGATCTGCGGTTCGAGGTCTGCCATCCGCTGGTAAAGAATGTCATGAGTGGCATTACCGGGCGGGAGGGACCGGGGCTTGTAGCCGCGTATGTCGGCCGTTTTGAATACATGAAGGGGGCCGACGTCTTTGCGGATGTCGTCAGGACTATTGGGGACGGGATACCGGTTCGCTGGATGGTATTTACGACGACAGCGGGGAGCGACGGGGAATTGTTGAAGGCGCTGCCTCCCGGGGTAGAGGTCTACTATGACCTGCAGAACGAGGATCTGCTTTCCCGTGTCGGCGAGTCGGACCTGCTGATCTTTCCCAGCCGGTCGGAAGGGTTCGGAATGGCGGTGCTGGAGGCTATGCTGCGGGGTGTGATCCCCATTGCAAGGGCGCTGCCCATCGGCATTCCGGATATGATCGTGGACGGAGAGACGGGTTATCTGGCGGACGACGGGGACGGCATCATTGCTATCATGCGTCAGCTAAGCGATAATCCGCTGAAAAGAAATACAATTAGACGCCAGGTTCAGCGTTTATCGAATGAAAAATTCGATTGTGCCAGGTCCGGGTCGAAGTTTGCCGTAAATGTGAAAGAGATGGTGTCAGGGCCTGCCAGGAAAAAACAGTTTTTCAGAACGAAGACAGGCGGTGCCGGCCGGCTGCTTCCTGAATTTGCATATCGGACCTTAAAATACCTGAATAGCAGTATCAAGCATGCAAACAAGTGAAAAGCCGCTGGTAAGTGTGTTAATGACCGCGTACAACCGCGAGAAGTTCATTGCGGCGGCAATTGAAAGTGTATTGGCATCCTCCTATACCAGTTTTGAGCTTATTGTGGTAGACGACGGCTCGTCCGATTCGACCGTGAGCATTGCAAAGGATTATGCGCGCAGGGATGAGCGCATAAGGGTACACATCAACGAAAAGAATCTGGGCGACTATCCGAACCGCAACCGGGCGGCGACGCATGCCACGGGTAAATACCTGAAATATCTCGACTCGGACGACCTGATCTACGAGCATGGGCTGGAGGTCTTCGTCCGCTGTATGGAGCAGCACCCCGAAGCCGCGATCGGCATCTGCTACCGGAAGAATATCACGCACCAGCCGTTTCCCTGGGTCATGAGCCCGGAGGAATCGCTGCGGCATCATTTCTTTAATGAGGGTTTTCTGGATTGTGCGCCGACCGGTACTATTATCCGGCGTGACCGGTTCGGGGAAGTGGGAGGATTTTCGGGGAAAAGAATGGTTGGGGACCTCGAGCTCGGGTTGAAAATGGCCGTCAGGAATAAAGTAATGCTGTTACCTCCGGCGCTGACCTTCTGGCGTAATCATGGTGACCAGGAGGTATTCATCGGGCTTGACGGTGATATGTATATTACGATGACAAGGGGAGTACTGGAAGAGCAGTTCGAGAGCATGCCGGAAAGTGTATTGACGAAGAAAGAGCAGTCGCTCATTTTGAAAAAACTGAACCGGTCGAATAAGGTCGAGCGGGGAAAGAAGGTGATCAAACGTATATTTTTTCCTCGTAACAAATAACTAATAAGCAAATATCCTTTATAGCCATGAAAAATTTGATCAAGAAAGTCCTGTCCGGTCTTGGGCTTCTGAAGCTTGCCCAGGAGATCCACTATAAAATGAGCTTTTTCAACGGGAAAAGCACTCATCCCAGAAAGCTGGTACACGTGTTCTACAGGAAGTTCGTCAAGAAAGGTCAGCTGGTTTTCGATATCGGCGCCAATGTAGGAGAAAGGGTCGTCGTGTTCAACGAGCTGAGCGCAAAGACGGTCGCCGTTGAGCCGCAGGTGCATTGCGTGGACAAGATGAAGAGGCGGTTTGCGGGCAACAGCAGCGTATTTATCGAGAATGTGGGGCTTGGAGAAAAACGGGGCGAGATGGATTTTTATATATGCGATGATGATGACCGCCTGTCGACATTCTCCAACGACCAGATGGAGAACAGCTTTTTCAGCGGCTCGACGAGGTGGAACAGGAAGGCGGTGGTGAAGATCCTGACGCTGGAAGACCTGATCGCGAAATATGGCGTACCGGCTTTTTGTAAGATCGACGTGGAGGGCTACGAGCTGAATGTACTGAAGGGGCTTCAGACGCCCATACCTGCGCTCTCGATGGAATTCAGCTCCAAACAGCTGGGCGTGGCTGAGGATTGCATGCAACTGCTCAGCGGGATCAGCGACGCATACAGGTTCAATGTATGTTTTGGCGAGCCCTATGGCATGCATTTCAAAGGGTGGGTCAGCAAGGACGAGGTCATACGCGAGATAGAGCGCCAGGATAAGCTGGCCGCCACCCATGCCTGGGGGGACATTTACGCTACCATCGCACAATAGCCGGAGGATCCGTATGCTTATCATAAAAGTACACTACGGTCTTGGCAACCAGCTCTTCCAGTATGCCCTTGCGAGAAGCCTGTCTATAAGGAAGAAAGCCGATTTCCGGCTGGACGTCAGCTTTTTCTCCACGGATGTTTTTACCGGGCACCCGAGGGTATACCAGCTCGACCGTTTCAATATAAAAGAGCAGCTGGCCGGTCCGGATGAGATCGGCCGGTATACGCAACCTTCTTTTTTAAAGAGGGGCTGGAGGGCGCTGGAAAGAAAGCTGCTGCCCTATTACAAACAGCGGGTGGTCAACGAGGTCAGGCTGGACTATGACGAGAACATTCTCAACGTAAATGACGACGCCTATATATTCGGGTACTGGCAGGACTACAGGTATTTTTCGGGGATAGAGGATGTGCTGAGGAAGGAGCTGACCTTTAAAGGAGAGCCGGTGGGGAGGAATAAAGAGCTATCCGATATGATCCGCGAGACGGAGTCGGTGAGCCTGCATATCCGACGGGGGGACTACCTGACCGATGCCTATACCGTAAGCAATGTGGGCAGCTGTGACGCCGACTATTACCGGAGAGCCGTGGACGAGATCGCTGCGTCTGTGACCGATCCGGTATTCTATATTTTTTCTGACGATCCGGTCTGGGTAAAGGAAAATTTCAGGATCGGTTTTCCGGTGGTGTATGTCGACAACAACCCGGAGGAAATGGCCGTTGAAGATCTGAGGCTTATGAGCAGCTGCAAGCATCATATCACCGCCAACAGCAGTTTTAGCTGGTGGGGTGCCTGGCTCGCTGCGCATGAAGGAAAGAGGGTCATCTGTCCGAGGGTCTGGCGCAGCAAGGGACCCGATATGTTCAAGCCTTCCGGCTGGAAGGCAATATAAAAACAAACGATACGCAATGGCTGAGACAATAGGCGTCAGCATCTGCATTTTTACGTTCAACTACGAGAAATACCTCGCGCAGGCGATCGAAAGCGTGCTGGCGCAGCGGACCGGCTTTGCGACCGAGATAGTCATTGGCGATGATCTTTCGACCGACGGCACAAGAGCAATAGCTCAGGAATACGCCGACCGGTATCCGGGGAAGATAGTGCTCTCCTTCAACGAGACGAATATCGGCGGGACGCGCAACTGGCTGCGCACCATGAACAGGTGCAGCGGGAAGTATATTGCATTGCTGGACGGCGACGACTACTTCACCGACATGAACAAGCTGCAGAAACAGTACGATTCGCTCGAAAGCAGCCCGGACCTCGTGCTCAGCTTTCACGGAGTGGAAGAGAAATACGATGATATCGCGGGACAGGACAGGGTTGTGGTCTTCGAGAAGGAAGTCTATACCATCGAAGATTTCCTGCAGCGGGGCTGGTTCGTCCGGACCGGTTCGACGTTCTTCCGCAACGGGATCGCGCCCAAAGACCCGCCCGCCTGGGTATACGACTTCCCTTACCGGTATGATACGATCCTTCACGTGTTCCTGACCATGCATGGAAAGGCCATATTTCTGAAGGACGTGATGAGCGTTTGGAGGAAGCACAGCAAGGGTATGTCAAGGGCGCTTATGTCGAATATGATCCGTAATGTGGAATCGGAGGTGGCGTTGGCGCGGAGATTGGACGAGTACAGCGGACATGTATATACAAAGAATGTCCGCGGATATATTGCGCGTTCATACAGCGACCTTTTCATGAATATCCTCGGTTCGGGAGACAGAACGAAACATATCCCGCAGTTGTGGAGGAGCATCTGGAGGATGGACTGGGGGAGGACTTTTGGTACGGTTAAAAGAAAATTAAGTGGAAATAAGGCGGCTTGACTGGGACAGTGAATTTTTTGGCCTGGAGGTTTTCGGCGTTTATGCCGGGACTACAGCAGCGGCGATGCCTCAGGCTGGCCCGGCGCTGGAGGCAGTGATCGGGCAGTTGCGCCAGCAGAATGCCGGGTTGGCCTATTTTTTCCTGCCTGAAGACAACAGCGAATTAAGGAGCATGCTGCAAGCCCTGGGCGCAAAATTATATGACGAGAAGGTCACCTATGGCAAGAGACTGGCCGGGGACGAAGGGGCGAAGCCCGGAGGCATTGAGGAGTACGAGGGCCCCTGTACCGACGAGCTGCTGAACCTGGCTTATCTAGCGGGCCACGAGTCGAGATTCAAAAAGGATCCGCGTCTGTCGGCCTGGTTCGAGCCCCTGTACAAGTTATGGATGGTGAACTCGCTGAACGGCGCCTTTGCGGATAAAGTATTTGTCTACCGGGATGGAGACAGCATCCGGGGAATGGTGACCTGTAAGGTCAGACCGGACGGCACCGGTAGCATCGGACTTATAGCAAGCACCGTACAGGGCAAGGGCGTAGGGAAATGGCTGGTGCAAGCTGCCGACGCCTGGTTTCAGACCGGGAGGGTTGGCGTATCGACCGTCGTGACGCAGAAGTCCAACGTGCAGGCCTGCCGGTTTTATGAACGAACGGGTTTTAGCGAATACAAAACAGAATATGTATACCACTTGTGGTTTAACTGATGTCTATGATACCTTTTAATAAACCCTATCTCACTGGCAAGGAAGTCCATTATATCTACCAGGCCGTTTCCTCGGGCAAGATATCCGGGGACGGGATGTTCACGAAAAAATGCCATCAATTCTTCGAGACGAACTCCGGCTTCAGGAAATGCCTGCTGACCACCTCGTGTACAGACGCGCTGGAGATGGCGGCGATACTTTTGAATATCCAGCCGGGGGATGAGGTGATCATGCCTTCGTTTACGTTCGTATCCACTGCGAATGCTTTTGTGCTAAGAGGGGCAAAGATCTTGTTCGCGGACAGCAACGGGCTCAACCCGAACCTTGATGCGGCGCAGATCGAGCCGCTGATCACCCCGAAGACCAGGGCCATCGTGGTCGTGCACTATGCAGGCATCGCCTGTGACATGGACCCGATCATGGAGCTGGCGGCAAAGCGTGGACTCAAGGTCGTTGAAGATGCGGCGCAGGCCATCGATGCTTATTATAAGGGCAGGCCGCTGGGAAGCATAGGCCATCTCGCGGCTTTCTCCTTCCACGAGACCAAGAATGTCCAGTGTGGTGAAGGGGGAATGCTGGTCATTAACGACGAGTCTTATGTCCACAGGGCGGAGATCATCCGGGAAAAAGGCACCAACCGAAGCGCATTCTTCCGGGGCGAGACCGATAAATACGGCTGGGTCGACATGGGCTCTTCCTTCCTGCCCTCCGAGGTCACGGCGGCATTTTTGTATGCGCAGCTGGAGAACCTGAAGGAGATACAGCTCAAAAGAAAGCAGATCTGGGAAAAATATGACGAGGCGTTCAAGGGACTCGAGCGGGCGGGGAAGATACAATTACCCCACCTGCCCGGCTACGCCACGAATAACGCGCATATGTACTATATCAATTGCCGGGACCTGGACGACAGGTCGGCGCTGATAGCACATCTGAAAGCGCAGGGTATCCTGGCCGTTTTTCACTACCTGTCTCTGCACAGATCGCCGTTCTACAAGGACAAGCACGATGGCGGAGAACTTCCTTACAGCGATAGCTATACGGACAGGCTGCTGCGTCTGCCGCTGTATTTCGAGCTGACCGGGGAAGAGCAGAACAAGGTCATTGATACCATCCTCAATTATTTTGCGGCAAAGTCCTGAGATGAAAAAAAAGCTGGCCATTATAACTTCGCACCCTATCCAATACAATGTGCCCCTGTACAGGGCGCTTAGCGCCAGGGGCGTAGTTGACGTCAGGGTCTTTTATACCTGGGGACGACAGGTAATGGAAGAAAAGTTCGATCCGGGATTTGGAAAGGTCGTCAAGTGGGACATTCCCCTGCTGGACGGGTATGAGAGCCAGTTCCTAGTGAACAGGTCTCTGCGGCCGGGCTCGGATCATTATAAGGGCATCCACAACCCGGATATTTTGCGGGAGCTGGACGCCTGGCAGCCGGATGCGCTGCTGGTCTACGGCTGGAATTTCAAGAGTCATCTGGCTGTGATGCGGCACTACAGTCGCAGGCTGCCGGTGTTCTTCCGGGGCGATTCCACGCTGCTGAATGACCGGCCGGGGATCAGGTCGATCGTGCGAAAATTTGCATTGCGGTGGGTGTATGGTCACGTCGACAAGGCTTTTTATGTGGGTGTCAACAGCAAGAACTATTTCCTGCGGGCGAATATGAAGGAGTCGCAGCTTGTCTTTGCCCCCCACGCCGTCGACAATGATTTCTTCGGGGACAAAGACGGCGCATATTCACGGCGGGCCCTGGAGTGGCGGCGTGAGCTGGGTATTCCCGATGACGCCATCGTCTTTTTGTATGCCGGCAAGCTGGAGCCGGTGAAGTCGCTGTCTACGCTGGTAGGCGTGTTCAACAGGCCCACCATGCCTGCGGATGCACACCTGGTCGTAGTCGGGAATGGCCCGCTGGAAGGAGAGCTGAAGAAGACGGCGGCAAGCGATCGCATCCATTTCCTCGGATTTCAGAACCAGGGAAACATGCCCGTCGTGTACCGCCTTGGAGATATATATGTATTGCCTTCGGTGAGCGAGACCTGGGGACTGGCCATCAACGAGTCGATGGCCTGTGGGCGGCCTGTCATAGCCAGCTCTCAATGCGGGGGTACGGCGGACCTTATAAAAGAGGGAAAGACGGGGTACAGTTTCCGGGCGGGCGATGAGGACGACCTTGAGAAGAAAGTAACGCTCATGCTGAAGGACAGGCCGGCGCTTGCCGAAATGGGCCGGAATGCGCTGCAGCACATTCAGGGATTTTCAATAACGCGGATCGCCGGGGCAATAGAGAAGGCGGTCCTTGATGCCGGGAGCAAATGAAAATAATGATCGTCGGATCGGACTATGTCTGGTCGATAGAAAGGCTGTATAAAAAATACCTGGAGGAGGCCGGCGCGGAAGTGTCTTTCTTCGCGGCCCAGAACAGGTTCTACGAGTATTACCACAAGTCCGTCTTCAGGAAGCTGCTGTTCAGGGCAGGGCTGTCGGGTGTGCTGGGACAGATCAACGAGTCGCTGCTGGCCGAGGTGGAACGGCTGCGTCCCGATGTTATCTGGGTATTTAAGGGGATGGAGCTATATCCGAAGACCCTGTCTGCGCTCAGAAAGACGGGGACGTTGCTGGTGAATTTCAACGGCGACAATCCCTTTATTTTTACCAGCAGGGGTAGCGGCAACAAATACGTCTATCAGTCACTGCCGCTGTATGACCTGCATTTTACGTATAACCTTGAAATAAAGGCCAGGCTGGACCGGGAATACAATGCGAAGACTCTGTTGCTGCCCTTTGGTTTCGACGTCAGCGATGAGGTGTATGAGGCGTGCCGGCTTGAGGAAGAGGTCAGCCGGGTTTGTTTTATCGGCAATCCTGACCCGGCGAGGGCGGGCTTTATCAACGAGCTGGCGGCGGCCAATATCCCGATCGACATATTCGGGAGTCCGGCGTGGAGCAGGGCGATCACGAATAAGGGAGTGACGGTGCACCCCGCGATATACGGGGATGATTTCTGGAAGGCGCTGAGGCGCTACAGGGTTCAGCTGAACCTTATGCGACCGCACAACGAGAACTCGCACAATATGCGCAGCTTCGAGATACCCGCTATTGGCGGCATCATGCTGGCGCCGGCGACGGACGAGCACCGGCTATTTTTCGAGGACTCTGAAGAAGCGTTCCTTTTCACGGGACCGGATAGCTGTATCGAAAAGGCGAGGGAAATACTATCCATTACACGGGACCAGGCCGGAGTGGTCAGGGACCGGGCGCGTGGCAGGTCCATAAAAGACGGCTACAGTTACCGGGATCGTGCGAAATTTGTCTTCCAGGAAATCCAGAAATTATATGCGGAAGCTCGCCATTCTTCATTTTAATCCTGTGGAGCTATATCCGCCCGCCATGAATCTTCTGAGGAGCATGGGAGGCGTGGGGGACTGGGTGGTCAGGGCGTTCTCTATTTGGCCGGCGGTCGGGGCGTCGCGGGAGGACGGGGCAGCGCGGCGGACATTTGCCGTCGATTCGGATAATGTGAAAGTGCTGCGATTCGGAGTCGCGGGCAGGAAGGGAGCGAATGCCTACCTCAGCTACCTGAAACACTATGTTTGTACCCTGGTCCAGCTGATCCGCTGGCGTCCGGAGGTGATTTTTTATTACGAGACCTTGTCGGCGCCGCCCGTCTATTTCTATAAGAGGTACCTCAACCGCGGGGTGCGTGTTTTCATCCATTATCACGAATATACTTCGCCGGGAGAATACGCGGAAGCCGGCCCGCTGGTACGCTGGGCCCACCGGAAGGAGAAATGGCTTTACCCGCTGGCGGAATGGATATCGCATACGAATGAGGACCGGATCGGGATGTTCAGGGAAGATATGAAGGGTATTGCACTGCCGCCCCTGCATTCTTTTCCCAATTACCCACCTGCCTCGTGGTCGGGTATATATCCGGGTAACCGGCCGGGGAGGCCGTTGAAACTCGTCTATGCGGGGGCCCTGAGCATGGATACGATGTATACCCGGGAGCTGGCGGAATGGGTCGTCGGCCAGCGCGGGGATGTCACCTGGGACATTTACTCTGGTAATATTACGTCCGGGGCCAGGGCTTTTCTGCAGGAGCAGGACGGAAGGCTGATCCGGCTGCACGACGCCGTCGATTACTACGGGCTGCCGGCCGTCATGGCGGGATACGACGTAGGTGTCATCCTTTATAAAGGACACATCCCCAATTATATATATAACGCACCCAATAAGCTGTTCGAATACCTTGCCTGCGGCCTGGATATATGGTTCCCGGCCGTGATGAAGGGTTGTCTTGGTTTTGTAACAAGCGGAACCTATCCGCGGATATCGGCTGTCGACTTCGACGAAATGAATGGATTGAGCTGGGAAGAGCTCACCAGCAGGTCCGGGCTACAATATATGCCTGGAAAATTCGTTTGCGAAGTAGAATTTGATATCCTAATACAAAGCCTTCGCACATCCCATGAACAACCTTAACCAATCCAGGGGGTCCTGGATCAAAGGACTGGACTCTATCCGTTTCATCCTGGCCCTGATCGTATTTCTGTCCCACCTGGACAATCCCATTTATGAATACCTGGTAAAGTCGTCGAGCGGCGCCCTCCGGGCGCTCGGGATGCTAACCGGCGTCCTGTTCAATGGAATCGGCTCGGTAATGGCATTCTTCATCATCTCGGGTTTTGTCATTCACTATCCGAATAAGGAGAGCCGCCCGGAAACCATCCCCTTCCTGGCAAGGCGGTGGCTGCGGATAGGCCTTCCGTTGCTGGTCATTGCGCCGATAGCGTCGGCGTTCCACTGGTTTTCGAAGATACCGATATGGAGTCTCTACTGTGAGCTCACTTACTATACGCTGTATCCCCTGCTGATAAGGGTGAGGCTCAGCTGGACCATGAAATTCGTCATTTCATTTGTGGTAGCATTGGTCATGATCGGGCTCATGGCGCCCAACGACCTGCAGTCCCTGATACACCAGAAGAATCTGCGATACAGCGGAGCCTACTGGCAGCTGGGCGATCTTCTTACATGGATCGTCGGTCTGCCGTGCTGGCTGCTGGGGGTAGTGCTGGCCGGAAAGATCGATTCGTACCGGCGGTCGCCGGGCCGGAAAGCCATCTATGCCTGGCGGCTTTTGGTGCTGGGCGTGAGCGTCCTGATGAACATCGGGAAATTTCACCTGTTCCTGAGCTATTTCTTTACCATGAACTTCTTTGCTATCCTGCTGTTCTTCTGGATAAAGAATGAGATCCTTTATTTCAGGGACAGGAAACCGGCGCCCTTTCTGGAATCCGCCGGTAAATATTCCTATTCCCTGTATCTCTGTCACAATGTTTTCGCTCATTTTCTGCTGTTGATGATGCCCCTTACGCCCTTTACATATCTCCCAATCATTATCTTTGTAGTGTTGGGATCTTACCTATTCTTTGTTGTAGTTGAATTTCCTTCCCATCAGCTGTCCAAGTTTATCGGGAAGAAGGTCGGGGTAGGAAGGATTGCGACAGCGTAATATGCGGAAATTTCTTGTTCTTGTGAGTTTTTTGCTGTTTGCGGCGATATACCTGGGCGGGAGTCTTACCGTCCTGGAGAATCTGTCTATCAGCTTTTTTGTTTTCTTCTTCCTTGATTTCCTGAACAGCCTGGGAAAAAGGATCGTAATTCTCGATCTTACGATCATCATGGGCTTTCTGACCTGTCTCGTCATGCCGGTGGTCTTCTACTATTTTTATACGAAAGACAACCCGCTAGCGCGTCTCTGGATCAAATATATGCCCATATCTTCGGACGACTATTTCTCCTTTGCGCTTCCCGCCATGCTGGCGCTGGTGGCGGGACTGAAGATCCCCCTGGGCCGTTTCGCCGTGAACAGGCATCCGGAAATATATATCGAGAACGTTAAAAGATATCTGGTAGATCACCGTCAGCTGGGCCTCATCCTTATTGCGGTCGGCGTCATTTCCGGAATGCTGGATTTTTTGGCGCCTGCCGGTCTGCGGGAAGTCTTCAACCTGATGGCCCACCTGACGTTCGTAGGCGTTTTCTATGTCATTTATTCGCCCGGCAAGAACAAGAGGCTGGTTGTGCCGGGGGTTATCCTGCTGATGATAGGTCAGTCGATCGCGACGGGCATGTTCGGGGAATTTGTCTTTATTCTTGCCTGCTCGCTGATCCTGATCCTGCTGGGAAAGCACTATCCGATGCCCCGAAAGTTAGGCATTGCCGTACTCGGGCTGTTCCTGGTCGTCCTCATCCAGTCGATAAAGGGAGACTATCGCAAGCGCAGCTGGACGCAGGGCGGCGCCGATGCGGGATACTTTGTCGAATTGCTCGCACAGAGAATATCCAGCCCTTCTTCTTTTCTGGACCCTTCCAACCTGTTCGTAACTTCTGTCAGGATGAACCAGGGCTGGCTGGTAGCCACGACGATGAAGATGGTGCCGCAGAAGCACCCTTTTGGGGACGGCGAGCCTTTGCTGGAGTCGGTAGCTGCGGCTTTTGTTCCCCGGTTCTTATGGCCGGACAAGCCGGAGGCGGGCGGCAAGGCGAATCTGAAACGGTTTTGGGGCTTTAACCTCGTCGGCTTCAGCACCAATATCGGGCCTCTCGGCGAGGCCTATGCCAATTTTGACCGGTTCGGCGGCATCATCTATATGTTCTTCTACGGTTTGTTCTTCAATATGGGTCTGTCAACCATATTAAAGCTATCTGACCGGCGGCCAACGCTGGTGCTCTGGCTTCCCTTTTTGTTCTTTACTGCCATTGCCGTTGAGACCGACCTGCTCTCGACAATGGGCGCTCTGATCAAGTCGGCCATATTCACCCTGATCGTGTTCTGGTTGTTCAGGAAGGCATGGAATCTGAGATTATGACAAATCATTCCGTATTTTATTTTTATCGACATCCCGGTCCCTCCTATTTCAGCCTGGAAAAAGTATTTGCAGGCATCAGCGGGCGGATCGCGCAGGATTGCCGCGGCGAATTCAGCGTGGACAGCAAACGACTGCCTTTTCCGGGAGTGAGGAGGTTGATCCTCAATATGTTCTATGTAGTCCGGCACCAGGCGGACATCAATCATATTACGGGGGACGTCCACTACGGCATACTGGCCTGCAGGCGGCGGAGCATCAACGTGCTGACCATACATGACTGTGTTATGCTGACGAGGCTTGCACCGGGGAGCCTTCGATACCGGATCCTGAAATGGTTGTGGTATGATCTGCCAGTGAAAAAGGCGGATATCGTCACCGTCATTTCGGAGAATACGAAGAAAGAGCTGCTGGAGTATACCAAATGCGATCCGGAAAAGATACGCGTGATCACGAATTTTGTAGATCCTGCTTTTGTTCCTTCGCCGGCAAGTTTTAATGCCGAACGCCCCCGTATCCTTTTTGTGGGCGTGACGCCTAATAAGAATCTCATCCGGCTGGCGGAGGCGATGAAAGGGTTGCCTGCCGAGCTTGATATTATCGGGACGGCCACGCCGGATCAGGCGAAGGCCCTGGACGGCAATGGTATTTCCTGGGCTCAGTCTGCCCATCTGTCCGCAGAGGAAGTTCGCCGGAAGTATATCGATGCGGATATGCTTGCATTTCCTTCCATTTATGAAGGATTTGGACTACCGATCGTGGAGGCGCAGGCCACCGGCCGGCCGGTGCTGACCAGCGCGTTGTCTCCCATGCGGGATGTAGCCGGTACAGGGGCTTGCCTGGTCGATCCTTATTCAGTAGATTCGATCCGCGATGGCATCCGGAAGATCATTGCAGACGGTGACTACCGAAAAAGTCTGGTCGAGGAAGGGTACAAGAACGTAAAACGTTTTCGTCTTGAAGAAATAGCGGGACAGTATGCTACGTTATACCGGCAGATGATCCTAAAAAAATCCAAATAGACCTATTCATGTGTGGCATAGCCGGTTATATAGCAATTAAGAATAATACAGCAGAGGAATCTATTATCCGGCAGATGACGGCCCATATGGCACACAGGGGGCCTGATGCCGGCAGCTGCTTTCTGGATGGAGAAGTGGCGCTCGGTCATCGGCGATTGTCGATCATCGATCTGTCCACATCGGCAAACCAGCCATTTACCGACGTTTCCGGCCGTTATACCATGGTGTTCAACGGCGAGATATACAACTATGCCGAGGTCAAAAGCCTGCTGCCCGATTATCCCTTTTGTACAACCAGCGACACCGAGGCGCTTCTTGCAGCCTATGCGAAATGGGGACCGGACTGTATCGGCTATCTGCGGGGCATGTTTGCTTTTGCCATCTTTGACAGGAGGGACAGGAGTGTCTTTCTCGCGCGGGACCGGATGGGGGTAAAGCCATTGTATTATTACCAGGACGACAGCTGTTTCATGTTCGCCTCCGAGGTCAGGTCGATACTGTCATCGGGGAAGGTTCGGCGGAGGGTCGATCAACGGGCCTTGCTGGACTATTTCAGCTATCAGTCCGTCACCAGTCCGGATTCGTTGATCGAGCAGGTCCGCCAGTTGGAAGCAGGCACCTGGATGCTGTTCTCGGGGGGGCGGTGTACTGTCAGGCGCTATTGGGATATGACCGATATCCGCCGGGGTGGCGATGGCATTGACTCGGGCCCGGCAGGGGCTGCGATAGACATGGACGACGAGGTGGCGGTGAAGAAGAATATACGGCAGCTGATGCTGCAGTCGGTCGGGAGAAGGCTGGTGAGCGATGTCCCGGTGGGCGCTTTCCTGTCCGGAGGCATCGACTCCAGCGTCGTGGTAGCCCTTATGGCTGAGGCCGGGGACGACCGTCCGAACACCTTCAATATTTCCTTCGAAGAGAAAGAATACGATGAGTCCTACTATGCAGAGCTCATCGCAAAAAAATACAACACGCGTCATACACGTCTGCGTCTCAGGCCGGATGATTTCCTGGAGCAGCTGACCAATGCCCTCGATGCGATGGATACTCCGAGCGGAGACGGGGTCAACACCTATGTAGTGTCAAAGGCCATTCGTGAGAGCGGCATGACCGTTGCGCTGTCCGGGGTTGGTGGGGACGAGCTTTTTGCGGGCTATCCATTTTTCGATCAATATCTGCAGCTAAGGGCAAAGGACTGGATATGGAAGATACCGGGCGCGGTTCGCCGGGGAATGACGGCAATGATGCCCGATGGGATATCCAGAGGCAGATCGGGGCGGATCCTGCAGCTGCTCAGCGCGCCTTCGTCGTCTATCGACCAGCTATACTCCGTCGGCAGGCAGATATTGTCACCGAGACTCATGAGCCAGCTGACCAATCTCCCTGAAGAAATGGCGACCACCCTGCATGACCAGCTGTCGGACCTGAGTTCGGGGCTGGAGCGGATGCCGCTGCTTAGCCAGGTCTCCGTAGCGGAATACATGGGTTATACACAGCAGACCCTTCTGAAGGACACCGATCAGATGAGCATGGCGGTCTCGCTGGAAGTGCGCGAGCCTTTTTTCGATCAGGACCTGGTGGAATTCGTCCTGGCCATACCGGACAAATGGAAGAAGCCCGTCTACCCTAAGAGCCTGCTTGTCGAGTCCATGAAGCCTTTGCTGCCCGATGAGATCGTATTCCGGAAGAAGCAGGGTTTCCTGTTTCCCTGGGAGGTCTGGCTGAGAAATGAGCTGAGGTCTTTTTGTGAAAAGCATATCGATAGCGCTTCGCAGCGATCATTCATCAACGGTCAAAAATTAAAGGACTACTGGCGCCGGTTTCTGTCTGGCGACAAGGACGTCCGCTGGGCGGAGATATGGCTCTTCGTCGTGCTGGAATACTGGCTCAGCAAAAACAATGTCGAATAAATAAAACAACTATGGTCTGTACTGGCAAGCCCGCACTGTTATTTGCCTGTCTGTTCGTCGTTATGTCGATGACGTCTGCTGCGCAGTCCCGGGAAGAGTTCAACGGTCCATTTCGCGGGTGGAAGGACCTGAAAAAGGATTTCGGCGCAAAAGGCAACGGGAAGGATGATGATACGAAGGCCTTTCAGAAGGCGCTCAGCGGGCTGAGCTGTCCGCCGGTCGGATACAATATAGGCAATGAAGGCTATATGGTCATTTACGTGCCTGCAGGCGCGTATTGTATTTCGTCTACCCTGTTATTACGCGGAAAGATCGGCGTCAGCATCATCGGGGAAGACCCGGTAAATACCATTATCAGGTGGACCGGGCCCGAGAAGGACACCTGTCTGTGGGCCAATGGCTCTGCCTATTTCAAGATCGCGCGCCTGACCTGGGACGCCAATGGAAGAAAGGATATGGAGGGGATCGGCGTTCACTGGAAGGATCGCTGGGCCGATGCGACGAGCCGGAGCTTTGCGTCGCTGAATATTGAAATATCCGACTGTATATTCAAGGGAGGCAAGTATGGCATTTTTGGCGGCACCTACGGGGGAGCCAATGGCACGGGCAACAACGATTCGGAGATCACGATCCGCCGGTGTGTGTTCGACCACTGTACCTCTTCCGGAGTGATGATCCAGGGGTTCAATGCTCTGGACTATTGGATATGGGATTGCCGGTTCATCAATTGCGAATCGGGCGTCTGGTGCGCACATGGCAACTTTCATGTGAACCGCAGTTATTTTACCAATTCTCATTGTTGCGATGTTCGCAATGACAACGGCTACTATACGTCGGTCAGGGGCTGTTATTCCGAAGGCCCGAGGAATTTGTCGCTCGATGACGGTATAAGCAGCAATCCATTCAAACGTATCTTCCAGGATGATATCCTCATAAACCCGACAGGGGAGGCGATCGACTATTTTCATACAGGTAAGATCACACTGTTCGGCAATCAGTTCATGAAGTCGAAAGATACTTTTTCCTACAGCGTGAAAATGGTCTCCTGGTACGCCAACAACTTCGAGGTGCTCTCGCTGCACAACAAATACGAGTACCAGAGACCGATCAATATCCTATCGAGTCCACAAAAGATCTACTCGTTCGGGGACCAGATACAGGCGGTGATACGGCCTTCGGCCGCGGCTTTTCTGGCTGGCATGGACAAAACCCCTGCAAAAGTCAGGCGTCCGGTACTGGAAGTGCCCGCCGGCGCAGATGCCGATGCAATACAGCGGATCCTGGATCAGGCGTTCCGGATGAAAGGCCAGCGACCGGTGGTGCATTTCGTGATGGGTACTTATACGATCGACAAATCGCTGGTCATTTCCGCGGGGGCGGATATGCAGATCGTGGGGGACGGGCTGCTCTATGCTACTTATATCCGAAGAAAGGAAGGAAAGTATCCCTATTTCCGGATCGATGGACCGAGCTTCGTGACCATAAGAGATCTGCAGCTGGGCAGCGACGGCGACCGGCCGGAATCGGACGGCATCGTCTTCAGGAATGTAGACCAGCAGCGGGCGGAGGCCCATCTCGATCAGCTGTACTCCCAGGCCGATACTTCCCTGTATTTAAAAAACCTCGACTACCTCTATGTTCAGAAGGATAATTCCTTCTTTTCGACGGGCAACTATATTTCCGGCGGACCCCAGGTAAGAAAGGGAAAGGGCACGGCCCGGCTGTACTGCTTTGGCGGGCAGTTTGCCGGGTTGACGGTGCAACAGAATGCAAGCTTCATGGCAAAGGACTGCTGGTGGGAGGGCAGCGAAAGAGTGCCACTTAATATCTCCGGATCGGGAATGATCACCATCGATGGGGCGATGCTGGCGCCGGCTAACGCTGACAGCACGCCCACGGTCAAGGTCGGAAAATTTGACGGCTCGGTCACCCTGATGAATATGTATGTGCAGGGCGGCCTTACTGTCCAACCCGATAATCCGGCGTTGAAAGTGCTGTTCTGGAATATCCACGTCTATCATAAAATGGATGCACTGGGATTTGTACGGAATCCAACCTATAAGGGTGCGTTCGCCGGCTTCACTGCCCAATGCTTTGACAAGAGCGATGCCTGCAAGGTGATCATCCCCATACCCGATCGTTTTCCGAACGTCGGCGACGTAAACGCTTTTTTTGACAGCCAGACCTACCAGAGCAGGGAAGGGAGGCCATTGCTGACGAGGCAGTTGCCTGCGGGTGTCAGCAATATTTATATATCGAGGGTCACTCTCGGGAAGATGAAAAGAGGGATCGTATATGAGTGACAAGAGGAAGATACTCCTGATGGCTGACTGGTATGCTCCCGGCTACAGGGCTGGCGGACCGATACGGTCCTGTGTCAATTTCGTAAGTCATATGCAGGATGGCTATCAGGTGTTCGTGCTAACGGGCGACCGGGACCTGAATTCGGCGGTGCCCTATGAAGGGATACCCGGGGATGAATGGGTTACCGGACCGCGGGGGGAGAAGATATACTACAGCTCGCCCGAGGGCCTGAACTGGAAGAACATGCGGCGCATTATAAAGGACGTCGCTCCGGATTTTATTTATCTCAACAGCATGTTCTCCCTGTGGTTTACCATTGTTCCCCTGCTGATCAGCCGGCTTGACGGGTGGCGAACCAATGTCGTACTTTCCCCAAGAGGCATGCTCAGGTCGACGGCGATCCAATTCAAATCATCGAAGAAGAAAATTTTTTTAACAGGTTTTCGTTTGTTAGGGTTTTCGAAAAGGGTCAGATTTCTGGCTACCGACGAGACCGAGGTTCGGGATGTCCGGCGTTATTTCGGAGAACATGCCCGTGTCGTGCAGATCCCTAATTTCCCCGGGGGGTTACCGGCCGGAATGAATGTTTGCGAAAAGAAAAAGGGGGAGCTTTCCCTGGTCTTTGTCGGCCGGCTTCACCCGATAAAAAACCCGGACTTTCTGCTAAATGTACTGAAGGGCGTGAAGGCAGACATCCGGCTGACCGTTATCGGGAGCTGCGAAGACAAAGAATTCTGGCAGCAATGCGAGGAAATCATCCGTACTTTACCTGGGAATATCGAAGTCACCTATGCCGGAGAAGTGCCGAATCATCAGCTGCCGGAGGTCATTGCGCGACATCATGTCTTTACGCTGCCCACCAGGGGGGAAAACTTCGGGCATGCCATCTATGAAGCAATGGCGCTGGGGAAGCCGGTCGTGATCAGCGATCAGACGCCATGGCGCCAGCTGACCGAAAAAAAGGCGGGATGGGACCTTCCGCTCGATGATCCGGATGGATTCCGAAGGGTCATCGAACAAATCGCCGGATTCGATCAGGCGGAATATGCGGACTGGTGTATGGGAACGAGGAGATATTTGAAGGACTATATGTCCGGATCGAACATAAAAGATGAATACTTAAAACTCTTTAGCTAAAATGTATATCCTAGGGCTTAATGCGTATCATGCAGACTCTTCTGCCGCTATTTTCAAGGATGGAAAAATGATTGCCGCCACGGAAGAAGAACGCTTTCGGCGGGTCAAGCACTGGGCCGGATTTCCCTCCCAGGCCATTGAATTTTGTCTCCGGGAGGCGGGAATCACGTTGGACCAGGTGGATCATATCGCTATAGGACGTGATCCCCGTGCCAAGCTGTGGAAGAAGATGCTTTTTCTGGCAAAGAATCCCGGAGGTGGCTTTGGGGCTGTGAGGGACAGGCTGGGAAATGCCCGGAAGGTCTCGAGCCTGGAGGAAGAATTTGCGGCTATCGATGCAAATGCCGACAAGCAGGCGCTGAAGAGCAGGATCCACCAGGTCGAGCATCATCGCAGTCACCTGGCGTCAGCGTTTTTTGCGTCTCCGTTCGAGAAGGCCGCGCTGTTGTCGATCGACGGTTCGGGTGATTTTACGACCACGATGATCGGCGTTGGCAGTGGCAACAAAATAGAAGTGCTGGATTCGGTTGATTTTCCGCATAGCGTAGGGTTGTTCTATACTGCGTTCACGCAGCTGCTCGGTTTTCCGCATTATGGCGACGAGTACAAGGTGATGGGGCTGGCGCCCTACGGGAAGCCGGCGTATGTGGACAAGCTGCGGGATGTGTTGGTGTTCTTACCCAACGGGCTTTTCAGGCTGAACCAAAAATATTTCCGGTCAGCAAAGAGCGGGATCATCTCTTACGGGGAGGATCATATTCCTGTTGTTGCTCCGTTGTACTCCAACTATATGGTGGAGAAGTTCGGCGCCGTCCGCAGGAAGGAGGAGGCGTTGACCGAATATCACAAGGACATGGCAGCATCGGTTCAACGGATCACGGAAGAGCTGATCTTTCATATTCTTGGGCACCTGCACAAGCGGACCGGTCTTGACAGCGTCTGTATCGCGGGTGGAGTTGCGCAGAATTCGGTGGCAAATGGCAAGCTGACGCGGAACACGCCTTTCAAAAACGTTTATATTCCATCCGCCGGCCATGATGCCGGGATATCCATGGGCGCTGCTTTATATGTCTATAACCACGTGCTGGACAAGCCCAGGGCCGAGCCGATCTGGTCTGCTTATACCGGCAGCCGGTATAACAATGATGAGATTGAAGTTTATCTCCGGTCAAGAAATATCTCCTACAACCGATATCCGGATGAAGAATTATATGAGAAGGTCGCCGACCGGCTTATCGACGCAGGGGTGATCGGGTGGTTCAACGGGCGGGCCGAGTTTGGACCCCGTGCGCTTGGCGCGCGTAGCATTCTTGCTGACCCGCGCCGGCAGGACGCAAAAGATCTGCTGAACAGCAAGATCAAGCGCCGGGAAAGTTTCCGGCCATTTGCCCCGTCGATCCTGAAAGAATACGTACCGGAATATTTTGAGGTCACGGATATAGTGCCCTTCATGGAAAAAGTGTTTCCCATCCGGCAGGAGAAAAGGACGCAGATACCGGCGGTGACACACGCCGACGGGACGGGCAGGCTGCAGTCGGTCGACCAGTCCATCAGTCCCCGGTATTATGGGCTGATCGAGGCATTCCGCCGCAAGACCGGCGTTCCGATACTGCTGAATACTTCGTTCAATGAGAATGAGCCGATCGTCAACACACCGGAGCAGGCGCTGGAGTGCTTTCTGCGCACCAGCATGGATATGCTTGTCCTGGAAAACTGCGTCGTCACGCGGTAACATATGAAGATATCCATTATTACAGCGACCTATAACAGCGCTGTCACCGTCCGGGACACCCTGGTCTCGGTCAGCGGACAGGATCATTCCGGCATCGAGCATATCATTATCGACGGCGGTTCCAAGGACAACACACTGGACATCGTGCGGGAGTTCCCGCACGTGGCGCAGATCGTCTCGGAAAAGGACCGGGGCATCTACGACGCGATGAACAAGGGCATCGGGCTGGCCTCCGGGGATATCGTCGGGATACTCAATTCGGACGACGTCTATTCGGACGCTTTCGTGCTCTCTGATGTGGCGAAGGCCTTCGCCGATCCGTCTGTACAGGCCCTCTACGCCGACCTGCAATACGTCTTTCCGGACGATCTCAGCCGGGTTCAGCGGACCTGGAAGTCGGGGAGGTTCAGGAAAGAGAATTTCTATTATGGCTGGATGCCGCCCCACCCGACCTTTTTTGTCCGGCGGGGAATATATGAAAGATGCGGCCTTTTCAACCTGGAGCTCCGTTCGGCAGCCGACTACGAGATAATGCTGCGAATTTTGTTGAAAAAAGGAATTTCGGCCTTTTATTTGCCAAGGGTAATTGTCAAAATGCGGGCAGGCGGCGTCAGCAATGCCAGCCTTGCTAACCGGCTTCGCGCCAACAGGGAGGACCGACTGGCATGGAAGTTGAACGATTTAAGGCCATATTTTTTTACTTTGTATCTCAAACCATTGCGAAAAATTCATCAATTCATAATCAAGTAAACGAATTATGGCTAAAGTTGCACTGATCACGGGCGTTACCGGCCAGGACGGCGCCTACCTGAGCGAGCTGTTATTAAAGAAAGGATATGTTGTTCATGGCATTAAGAGGCGTAGCTCACTGTTCAATACGGACCGTATCGACCATCTCTACCAGGACCCCCACGATAAAAATGTGAAATATCATCTACACTATGGGGATTTGACCGATTCCACCAATCTGATACGTATCATCCAGGAGACGCAGCCCGACGAGATATACAATCTGGCGGCTATGAGCCATGTCCACGTCAGCTTTGAAGAGCCGGAATATACGGCGAATGCAGATGGCATCGGGACGCTCCGGATACTGGAGGCGGTGCGGCTGCTCGGTCTGACGAAGAAGACGAAGGTCTATCAGGCTTCCACCTCCGAGCTGTACGGTCTGGTGCAGGCCGTTCCGCAGAGCGAGACCACGCCTTTCTATCCCCGTAGCCCATATGCGGTCGCCAAGCTGTACGGCTATTGGATCACCGTCAACTACCGCGAGGCGTATGGGATGTATGCGTGCAACGGGATACTCTTCAACCATGAATCGCCGCTGCGGGGTGAGACCTTTGTGACCCGTAAGATCACCCGTGGCGTGGCCAAGATCGGACTGGGGCTGCAGGACAAGATCTACCTCGGGAACCTGGATGCCCGGCGCGACTGGGGTCATGCAAAGGACTATGTAGAGGCGATGTGGCGGATACTCCAGCAGCCGAAGCCCGAGGACTATGTGATCGCTACGGGTGTCACAACGCCGGTGCGGGAATTTGTCCGGATGGCGTTCGCCGAGCTCGGCATCGAGCTGGAATTCAAGGGCAAGGCGGAGAAAGAAGTGGGCATCGTCAAGTCCAGCATCAACCCGGACTTTATCGTCGAGGTGGGCAAGGAAGTAGTTGCCGTCGACGCCCGTTATTACCGTCCGACGGAGGTCGATCTGCTCATCGGTGATCCTACCAAGGCGCAGACCCAGCTGGGCTGGCAACCGACGTATGACCTGCCGATGCTGGTGAAGGAGATGGTGGACGCGGACGTGCAGCTCTTCAGAAAGGAAAGGATATTGAAAGACTCAGGATTTTACGTCAAGAACCAGTACGAATAACTATGCAACAGGGAGACAAGATCTATATTGCCGGCCATCGCGGGATGGTCGGCTCCGCTATAACGCGCAAGCTGCAGAAAGAAGGATTTAAGAACCTGGTCGTCCGGACATCGTCGGAGCTGGACCTCAAGAACCAGGCGGACGTACAGGCCTTTTTTGAGAAAGAGCGCCCGGACTATGTATTCCTGGCTGCGGCGAAGGTTGGCGGCATTCTCGCCAATAATGTCTACCGCGGCGAGTTCCTCTATGACAACCTGATGATCCAGAGCAATACGATCGACGCGGCATATCGCAGCGGAGTGAAGAAGCTGATGTTCCTGGGTTCATCCTGTATCTATCCCAAGCTGGCGCCTCAGCCGCTGAAAGAAGAGTACCTGCTGACTGGGCTTCTCGAAGAGACCAATGAGCCCTATGCGATCGCCAAGATCGCGGGGATCAAGCTCTGTGACGCCTATCGTTCGCAATATGGGGCCAATTTCATCTCGGTGATGCCTACCAACCTGTATGGTCCCAACGACAACTATGACCTGAACAGCAGCCATGTGCTGCCGGCGCTGATCCGCAAATTCCACGAGGCGAAGAAGAACAACGTCCCGTCGGTCGTGATGTGGGGGACTGGCAAGCCGCGGCGGGAATTCCTGCATGCGGATGACCTGGCGGATGCCTGTTACTATCTGATGCAGAACTACAACGAGCCGGGTCTGGTGAATGTGGGTGTCGGGGAAGACCTTGAGATCGGCGAGCTGGCCAGGCTGATCAGCAGGATCGTCGGGTATGAGGGGAAGATCGAGCACGACCTGACCAAGCCCGACGGGACGCCGAGGAAGTTGATGGATGTGTCGAAATTGCATAGCTTTGGGTGGAAAGCGAGAATTAGCCTCGAAGAGGGGCTTAGGACCGTTTATGAGCAATTCAAAAAAGAAAATTAACCCACTCTTTGTTCTCTTTTTTTAAAAAGAAGCCGGTCGACGCCGCTGGCGGTCTGATCGGACTTGCATGCGACATGCACTCGCACCTTATCCCGGGGATCGACGATGGCGTGAAGACGCTGGATGACTCTATGCGGCTGATAAGGGGGCTCATAGAGCTGGGTTACCGGAAGATCATTACTACCCCCCATATCAATGCTGATATCTTTCCAAATACGCCGGAGATAATCCGCAAAGGGGAGGCGCTGGTCAGCGCTGAGCTGGCGCGTCAGGGACTGGCGGTTGAGTTCTCGGCGGCGGCGGAGTACCTGATGGACGATCATTTCTACCGTCTTTTATCGGAGGGCGAGCCTTTGCTGACCCTCAGGGACAACCTGGTGTTGGTCGAGCTTTCCTTTGCCGTGCCGGCGATCAATCTGAAAGAGCTGATCTTCGGGCTGCAGGTGAAGGGCTATCAGCCGGTGCTGGCTCATCCCGAGCGGTACCTCTATTTCGGGGCCAACAAGGGCTGGTACGACCAGCTCAAGGAGGCGGGCTGCCTCTTCCAGCTGAATCTGCTCTCTTTCCGCGGTCATTACGGGCCGGAGTCGCAGCAGCTGGCCGAGTGGCTGATCCGCCGGAAGTATGTGGATCTGGTAGGCACGGATATGCACCACGAGCGTCACCTCGAGCTGCTGCGTTCGCAGCGGATCTTCAAGACGGTCCATCAGTTGCTGGACGCAGGCTTGTTGCGGAACCCGGAGTTGTAGGCGGATCCCCGTCCCGGGGCTGCCGGCGGTGGGTTTGGTTCACATTCTCCAAAAGTTGATATATTGGGCTCCATTGCTTAAACAAAACTGGAATTGCCTTTGTAGTCAATGGCGATGAATGTTTTTACGATAAAGGATCTGGAAAATCTGTCGGGGGTCAGGGCCCACACCATACGGATATGGGAGCAGCGGTATAATTTCCTGAAACCCAGTCGTACAGACACGAATATCCGGTACTACAGCAGCCGGGAGCTAAAGACCCTTCTCAATATCTCTCTCCTCAACAAGTACGGGTTTAAGATCTCGCATATCAATCGGATGACCGAGCAGGAGGTGAAAAGCCGGATCATAGCGCTTTCGGACAGGGAGGCGGTGCAGGAGCGGCTCGCCAACGACCTGATCGCGTATATGATCGACCTGGATATCGAGTGTTTCGAACGGGTGCTGGACGGGTACGTGCGGGGGATGGGGATCGACAAGGCGATCACGCGCGTCATATTCCCGTTTCTCCACCGGATAGGGATACTCTGGGCGACGGGGTATATCAATCCGGCGCAGGAGCACCTTGTGTCACATGTCATCCGGCAAAAACTGATCGTTGGCATCGAGGGCACAGTCGCCCACCGGCGCAGCGATACGACTGTCCTGCTTTTCCTTCCCGAGGGAGAGCACCACGAGCTGGGGCTGCTATACGTCTATTACCTGCTGAAGACCACGGGATAAGGGTGCTTTACCTGGGGGCGGACGTTCCGCTGAAGGACGTGGAATTCGTCTGCCGGCACAAGGAGCCGGACTATCTTTATACGCACCTGACGGGGATCGTAGGCAATTTTAGCCTGGAGAAGTTCCTTGGCCAGGTCACTCAACGTTTTTGCGTTCCTCTTGTTATATCTGGTGAGCTGGCGTGCGCGCAGATGCGGGAGCCGCCGGAGCGGCTGAAAAATGTCGACCTCCGGCGCTCGGTCCCGGAAGTTTTGGAATTTGTCGCGTCACTTTGACCGGTGCGCGGCTTCGCCGCAACATGGTTGCGGTGGATTGCGGCGCCGCCGATGTTTCCCGGCTTAAGGGTCGGGTTCTTCCGTCTTTATTGTCTGGCGGTACCCCGCCTCTTTGGCATAATTCTGCCAACTTTCCCCACCTACTGTCTTTCTGGCGTCATTTTCCGGCAGGCCCTTTTTTTGCATGTATAGAAGAAAATGAATAATAGCATGGCACACGAATCAAGGCTCAGGAAAGTACAATCGATTGACTATCTGACTGTTAGTTTTTTAACAGAACCAATGGTCACATAGTTCAAAATCGATGTTCTTTAATGTTTAAATTTGAATAAGAGTTTATTAAACAATCCTGAGGACCTGGAAGAGCCTCGTCCGGGGGCGAGCATAGCGAAGTCCCTGACCGAGAGAGCAAACAGTGTTGGGTCCGAAGGTCTCAATTATTAGCGTTTTTGCCGGAGATACGCTAATTTTTGTAAAGTGTATCTCCGGCACATATTTTTTTACCTATGGCTACAGTAGAATTCAACCAGCTTCTGGTCAACAATGCAGAGTTCTTAAAGCCGTTCGCTATCACGCTTACCCGTGATTCTGAAGCAGCAAAAGACCTTTTCCAGGAAACCCTTTACCGCGCGCTGGCAAATAAGGATAAATACAACGTTGGTACCAATATCAAAGCATGGCTTTACACCATCATGCGGAATATCTTTATCAACAACTACCGTCGTAAAGCAAAACAAAATACCATCTTTGATAGCACACCCAATGAATTCCTGCTCAATTCCGCGCAGGTGGCGGTCCCCGGGTCTGTCGAAAGCAATTTACGGGTGAAGGATATCCAGGTGGCGATTCACAAGCTGCCCGAGATATTCAGGAATCCTTTCCTGCTCTATTTCGACGGCTTTAAATATCACGAGATCGCCGAGATGCTGCAAGAGCCGCTGGGCACTATCAAGAGTCGCATCCACTTTGCCCGCAAGCTGTTAAAGACGCAGATACAGCGGTTCTAGCATCCATGATCACTGATTTGTTTACCGGGGGTGTGTTAAGTTCTTTTGACACATTCCCGGCAAACTTTTTTCGTATATAGCAGAACGTTATTTCCGGCATGACAACAACGGACGAAGTAATATTGGTCGATGAGCGCGACGCTCCCCTGGGCAGGATGGAGAAGATGGAAGCTCACCGCAGGGCCCTTTTGCACAGGGCCTTCAGCGTATTTGTCTTCAACAGCGCCGGGGAAATGCTGTTGCAGCGGCGCGCCCTGGGGAAATATCACAGCGCGGGTCTGTGGACCAATGCCTGCTGCAGTCATCCGCGACCGGGAGAAGATACTGCCCGGGCTGCCGAGCGGCGGCTTTACGAGGAGCTGGGTTTTACCATGCCGCTGGAGAAGGCCTTCGAGTTCACTTACCGGTCGGAGTTCGACAATGGCCTTACCGAGCACGAGTTCGACCACGTCTTTACCGGCGTTTATGACGGGGACGTTCATCCCAACAAGGCGGAGGTGAGCGAACACGGCTGGCTTCGGCCGGAGGATATCCGGTGCCGGCTCGAGCGGGAGCCGCAGCAATTTACCAGTTGGTTCCGGCTGGCATTTCCGATGATCTGCGAGAAGAAAAAGATCTGACCTGGTCCCGCGAAGTTATACGCGGGTGTTGATCCGGCGGCGGCCTATTCGCAGAGATTCAGCTGGTCTGTCCCAAATGTGCTGAACTGAAAGAATTTGACCTTGCCTGCGGCGCCGGCCACGTCGTAGTGGAGCACCAGGGTGCCATACTGCATTTCGTATGCGTCCCAAAGGTCGTCCTTGATCTTGGGGTTGCCCAGTGTCCTGAACAGGCTATTGCGCCTGGTGCCGAGGATGGGGATGCTGGTCTTGCCCTGGAATTTCGGGCCGACCTCAACATAGTCCCGCTTCGTATAGAAAAAGATGTCTTTATCCTTGTAGTAAATGCCGCCGCCGCATTTGGCGTTGCCTCCCTCTTCTTCCTCGCTCGAGAAGCAGGGGAATTTTTCCTTTATCTCGTTGGGCGTATAGCTGGGTTTGATGTCATTGACGGTGCCGTCGAGTACGTTGACGTAGAAGTCGGGGCATTTGACTCTTGCTTTTAGCTGGGCCATGCCGGTAGACAGTATACCCATGAAGAAAAGGCTTAGGAAGAGGATCTTTTTCATCTTGATGTGATTTTGATGGGCAAAAAATTATTTTTTGTCCCGCTAATACCATACAAACAACGGGCCGGAAGAATCGTCCTCCAGCCTGCCTTTTTGAAAAAAATGATTATTTGACTGAGGCCCTGGAAGGGCCTCGTCCGAAGGACAATCATTAGCGCTTTGCCGGGGATACGCTAATTTTTTATAAAGCGTATCCCCGGCACATACTAGGGTAGCGATCCTGCGATGAGAAAACCGATGCCTGCCAGCATCAGCAGCAGTCCCATGTACCAGAATTGCTTTTTCCGGGTGAGGATCGAAATAGCAGATATTGCGATGGCTATCTGGAAGGCCGTGACTGCGGAGGCCAGTGGAACATGGCGTTCCAGGTGTTTTTCGGAGAGCTTTTCGGCGTCTTCGGCTGTCTTTTTGATAGATTCTTTTTCTCGTTCGTAGCGGGCCTGGTCAAGCTTATGATCTTCGACTGGTGTGTTGGGGGAGAGGGTATGAAGAAGCCTGTCCGTGCTGGCGACGAGTTCTGCTTTGAGGTTCTTTGCCTGGTAGTAATTCCATTGGTCGGAGGCTTTCACCCGCTGGATAAGCGCTTCATTGGCGTGATGTCCTGCCAGCAGCCCGGCTACGGCCGCCAGCACCGCCATGAATGCCGTGGAGAGAGCGACGTATAGGATCCATTTGTCCTTTTGCCCCTCCGCCTTTTCCTTTATCTCTTCGTGGAGATGTTCGGTGGGAACTTCTATTTCTTCCATACCGTAAAGATACAATAACGGCCACCTTGAGAGTGGCCGTTAACAGGTCATTTGCTTAGATACATGCTTCTGTCCTTATACAGCTGCCGGAACCAGGGATCTCTCAGGTTCCTGATGAACCGGATAGCTTCCCCGGTGGATTTCATTTCGGGTCCCAGCTCTTTGTTGACACCTGGGAATTTGTTGAAGCTGAACACCGGCTCTTTGACGGCGAAGCCATCCAATTTCTTCTCGAATTCGAAGTCGGTGAGCTTCTTCTCGCCGATCATGATCTTGGTCGCCACGTTGAGATAGGGTATCTGGTAGGCTTTGGCGATGAAGGGGGTCGTCCGGGAGGCGCGGGGGTTGGCCTCGATGACGTATACCTTTCCGTCCTTGATGGCGAACTGGATATTGATAAGCCCTTTAATGTTCAGGGCCCGGGCGATCTTCTCGGAATAGTATTCCATGGTCGTCACCTCCATCGGGGTGAGGTT
>Ga0105239_10000660_pt1 | contig 49120 bp, 47 predicted proteins | sample KBSC44metaG_FD_92761 | JGI IMG/M metagenome (GOLD analysis project Ga0105239, IMG submission 92761) | Corn rhizosphere microbial communities from Kellogg Biological Station, Michigan, USA - KBS C4-4 metaG | ecosystem: Host-associated > Plants > Roots > Rhizosphere > Soil | place: Michigan, USA...
AACAACAACAACAACAACAACAACAACAACAACAACAACAACAACAACAACAACAACAACAACAACAACAACAACAACAACAACAACAACAACAACAACAACAACAACAACAAGGGAAGTGAGTGCTGATTGTTAGCATCTTCACTTCTAGTGCCTATGGATATAACTCCAGTGGGGCTCTTTCGTGCCTTTGCCCACCAATTACCAGCTCTGACATACAATACGCTACTTGCCGCCGCGGGATATTCTGAAAATGGCTCTCACCAGGACCTGTTGACAGAGCTGATAACACTTTGGGCACGTCCTGCACTGCGGACACCGGCAGCGCTGCTCAAGTCCCAGCAAGTGTTCAATTTCGACTATGGTGTTTGGGGTCGAATATGGATAAGCAAATGGACTATTCCCGTTGATCACACACACGTGAATGCCAGTGGGTGCGAGAAGTTAGCTCAGAATAGTATCAAGGAAGACAGCGGTCGAATTGAGGCAGGCATGAGCTTACAGGAAGCCGTCAAAGTGGCTATGCTTGAGCTCGTAGACCATAGTTCAAAAGTCAATGGTTTCTCCCCTTCACAATACTCCATGCCAGACCTCCATCCAGTACAAACTGAATGGACAGCTTACCGTCGCAACGTTTCTCATTTCGCGGTCCGCCCTGGGTTCTCAGAAAGAGAAATGTACAAGGCCATGATGGAAGATACTAATGAATCCGGTCCGACGATTCTTTATTTCCATGGCGGTGCACACTGTCTCATGGATCCGGTCACCCACCGATGGCCGACGTCCATGTTGAGCCAGAAATCCAATGGACGTGTCCTTTCTGTCCGCTACAGACTCGCACCGCAGCATATTTTCCCAGCAGCTCTTATTGATGCGCTTTCAGCGTATTTGGCGCTGACTGCGCCTCCGTTGCATGCCTTCCACGAGGCTGTTCCGCCCTCTCAGATCGTTTTGGCTGGAGACTCCTCAGGGGGAGGCTTAGCAGCATCACTTCTGCTGCTGCTGCAGACTCTTTGCAGGCAGAAGCATAGGATAACATTTCATGGCAAGGTTATTGCCATCCCTGACCCTGTTTGCGCTGGTCTGGCGGTCACATCACCCTGGTTGGACATCACGCGAAGTCTGCCTTCGACGAGAGCGAACGCCCGATGGGATATCATTGCTCCCCCGCCACCTATAAATCAAAACCCTACTCCCGCGTTCCCACCTGATGCTATATGGCCCGCATCACCCCCACGGGTGGAAACATACTGTTCTGCGCAGCTGTGCATACATCCTCTGGTGTCACCTCTCGCTGCACAACCACACCATTGGCGGGGTGTCCCACCCGTGTATGTCTCCGTCGGCTGGGAAGGCATGCAGGACGAGGCTGAAGTATTTGCACGACGAGTCTTCAGCGCAGATCCCGATACGCAAATTGTGGTATTCGATGGCTACGAAGGAATGCCGCATTGCTTTGCCTTGTTTCCATGGAATTGGGCGGGGAGGAAGGCTGTGGATCAATGGGCAGAATTCTGCAGCAACGTCGTTCAGCCTTGTGCGTTGAGTAGGACAGATGTGGGGGCTTGGACAAACAGTAAGACTAAAGACGTGAAACAAATCAGGCTGAGGGATCTGGCGGCGAGCACAGTTGGATGTTGGTATGAACGGGAAGCACTCCATGATGATGTAGTTGATCAGAAGCTAGTGGAAGCGCAAATATGGAGAGTAATCCTGGATAGAGACATTGTTCAGCAATGGGAAAGAGACAGAAAGGCTTGATTGTGACCCGGATGTAAAGATTTCCCTAGATCCAACTGAAAAAGGCACCTGCTGAAATGATCTCCATTTACAGCGGCTGCTTTAGCAGTAATTGATAGAAAATTCTAATATCTCTAATATAAATGAAAACGAGAAGCTATTACTTCGCAATTGTAGTAGGCAATATGGTTTATGTCGTCTTGTTAGTGGAAGATGGAAAGACATAAGGATCTGGGGCCGGAAAATGGTAGTTCTACAGTTCATGCGCTCCTTAGTTAATGTATGATTCGCTTATACAACAACTCCAAAGTTCACTTCAGCCTAGGATGAGGCTTAGTACAATTCAACCTCGCTTTATCTTCTGCCTGAACAATAAATCATTCTCCATGGATTTTTTACTCTTCTAATTATTTTTATCGAGCCAATTGAATGCGAAGAGACGTATAACGGGATTGAAGACACCAGCCCTCGTGAGAAGAAAGTCGAAAATTGAAACAGCGATCGAACCTGAAAAGGCGTTGGTTCCGACGATCAGAGTCTTGATAGCTAGTATCTCGACCGAGAACAACACCATTCGAGCTGGCGTCCAGCTAGATATTGGAGAATTCGCTATTTGCAGTAGGATTACAATGGCCCCGATTAATGCCCTCAGCCTCGCTTCGCAATGTTGCTCAGATCATTGAGCAAGCAATCGAAGTTGTACGAGTCTGCAAGACTTTACATGAGCGAGGTTCGCTCGATGAGAACGACTTGATTCAGAAATACGCGAAGGATGTTATGACAGCAAACAAGGAACTGGACGCAGCCATGAAAAGTCAGCCGGCTTCGACACGTACCACGAGGCTCCAAAATGTCGCCAAAGATGCCTCGACAGCTGCCGACTTGCTTAGGATTGAGCTCAATAAACTCAAATTCTCAAAGGCGCAAGGCAATCCCGCCATGGGTCGTGCCTTCAAGTTAGCATGGAAGACGTTATTCAAAAATGGAAAGCTCAACCATATCCAGACAAGCCTGAAAAGGCAAGAGAGAGCATTGCAATCAGGGATTCTGAAGGACTTATAGTAAGTGAAAACCTTTATACTGCTGCCTTTAGATTAGTTGGTATACCTCCGCCTCGCTCTGTAGCACGGGCTATCCGGGAAATGGGGCACCATTTTGGTTGGATATTTGAAGGCGAGATCCGGAGCGCTGGTAGGGGACACTTTTTGTCAAGGCAGCAAGAATTGTACCGAAATCGAGATGGAGAGCATCATGGCGCTATCACGGCTGAGCTCACCCGGCTGATCGTTGAAGAGAGGGACGAACGAGTTCGAGCGATTGGCATTGCACATGAGTGGCCCCTCTGGTAGGATTCCGACCCCAGAGTTCTCAGAGTTCGCAGCATACGGAGCGGTGGAGATATGATCTACGAACGCGAGGCTCGTCCAAACCTCACGGTGTTATGTATGCTTTATCTCCCAACTGCGCGAGCCGTCACTGCAAATGGAAGCTCGAAGGCCACGATAGGAGACTCAACTAGCCTAGATACACACTTCTCTTTCCAATTTACGATATTGAAATGTTTGTTATACACGTACACTAACTATACTATAGTACATATATGTCCTATACTCTCTCTCGATCACGCTACTCATCACATCGGCACCGCATGGCTTCTGCAGTGCTTGCATGAGCCAATGACCTGAAATAGCCCTCACTACGCAGATGGGCCCTCAGGGACGCCTCAAATTAGATAGATAGCTGCTGTGCTCGTACTCAGAACGCTCTCAAGGAAAACGTGCGAGAAATCCCAGGTTGGCTGGGTCCCAGTTTTCCCAAACTACCTAGTTAGTTTGGCCCTTCCAATCTATCCTTGGTTCGGGTATCGTTGATAAGTTCGTGCTCCTTTGCAAAAACATTTGAAAAGAAGAAGAAAAAGTGGGCCGGGGGCTCTCTTGGGGCCACGGGCTCGCTCCGTATGGAGTGAACGTGCGCATTCCTTTATGCTCAACGTTTCCAACGGATTTATATAAGAAAGGCGAAGTCCCATCCCATACCGACATCTATTCATCCATCAAGCCGTCCGTCAATCTGCATTTAGCGTGCAGGCCCTAAGGGAATCTCCAGCCCATTCTCGAGATTCCGCTTCAGCCACTCGCGGATACGCGCGTTGCGCAGGTCGTTGGCGGTGACATAGCCGCGCTTGACGACGGCTAGTGCGCGCTGGTATGTCGCGTCGTCGTCACCGTGCTCAGGTGACAGTTGCTTGCTGGCTTCAGCCAAGATCGTTTGCACGTCGGCTGATGGCGTGATCGACTCGGCGGGCACGAGCCGCCCGTGGTCGATTTCGTGCTGGCGGGTTAGGACGCGCTCTTGGATTATTTGTTCGCGTGTTGGTGATGGTGGTGATGGTGGCTGCGGTGGCTCTGGCGCTTGGGAAGGGGGCGAGGAAGGGGACTGGGTTGGGGTCGGGGTTGGTGAGGCTGTGGTGTGGTCGTTGTTGTGGTTTACATTGTGGTTCATGTCGGTGGTGATGGTGTTGGCGGTGGGTAGTGTGGGAGATATGGCGTGGTCGTTGTTGGGTATGCATTGGTTTTTCTCCTCTTGCCGTTGCCGCTCTATCAAAGGCTTAAAATTTTGCGAAACGTCCTTCTCGCTACGGCCTTCCCTTGTATCACTGGCCTTTACAATGCCCCTCGATTTGTAATTGTAACTCCAATCACCGCTCTTGCCACCAGATTTTTTGAGAACTCGAGCCTCGGTCAAGGTCATGGCTTTGTCGACCCCCTTCAGCATGTCGTACATGGTGAGCCCGGCTACTGAGGCAGCCATCATGGCCTCCATCTCAACTCCGGTCTTTCCCTCGCAGTCAACCGTTGCCTCGATGTAGACACCACCGCGATTGTGTAAGCCTCTGTAGTTCAATGGTATCCGGTGGTCGTTAGGCGTACGTCCGCTTCCAAATGGCTCGATAGATATGCTGACACCGGTGATTGCCAAGGAGGGGTGTGCAAGAGGGATCAAATCTGATGTCTTCTTCGCTGCTTGAATGCCGGCGATTCGAGCAACCGCTATAGCATCGCCCTTTCCCAGCCGGGCGGCAATCAGCGATTCGTAGGCCTCGGGTGTGGAGAAGATCAGCAGAGATGTGGCCGTTGCAGAACGGGTGGTAGGGAACTTATTTGCAATTGAAACCATGTGTGCCTCGCCTGAGGCGTTAAGATGATTAAGGGGATGGATTTTGGAAGCTCCAGTTGATGAGTACTTGGGGCCACTGTGAGGTTCGGTGGAGGGTGGCCTTGATAGTAGGGGCCAACGGGGTGGTTTTGCGGTTTTCACCACTCTGACTGAGCTGGAGCCGACACAATAAAAATGAGAAGGGAAGCTACGCCAGACCTTCTGTCCATAGATTGTCCGCACTACAGTACGGCGAGCCCGTTGAGGTTGTGGAGGCTGTTTATGCGAGGAGTCAATTGTGGAAATGGACCGTGTGTGTGAAATCGACCCAAAATTTGAAGGGTTCTGGAGAAGGTGAAGGGGTACTTTGGGTTTGCAGAATGTCGTCTTGCGTAAGAGTGAGGGTGATGTAGTGAATGGGATATGGCGGGCAGGATTCCGTATAGGCAGAGCATCATCTACAGAGGCAGGACAGGGTCAGTCAGGCTACTGACATGTAGATTTGAAAGAGAGAACAATAAAAGCGAGAGACAAATGACGGACATAGAGAATTCTATATACATTATAGGAATCACTCGTATGCTGCGCCCTTGTATTGAGGCTGCCCACTGTGCATTGCTGCGGGGAAAAATGTGTATATGATGGCTCACCCACCGATTAAGATCATTGGCCTGTTCTTCATGTTTTCCAGCTCGCCAATACCGGCGTGTTTCTCTTTCTTGTTCTTAACGGCCATGCCAATGACGTTGAGTAGCTGGGCTTGTTTGACGGAGATGCCAAGATCACCCGCGCTCTCTGATGACTGTGAGAGCTGTTCGAGTTCAAGTTTTCGAATAGCATCCATGGTTTCAGAATTGATTGGTTTGCCCCCATTGGACTCACGAAGTAGATCTCGTAGCGAAACCTCGGCGTTATCGAACAGACAAACCTTGATGTTGCCGTCACCCGTAATTCGAAGTCGATTACAGGTACCACAGAAATTGTGGGTCATGCTGGTGATAAAGCCAATACGGCCGGCAAATCCTGGGATCTTATAGGTTTTGCTAGTATCATTCTTGTGGTCCTGGACTTTCTGAACATCTGGATACTTTTGCCGAATCAAGGCGAGCATCTCTCCGTAGCTGAGCATTTTGTTCTCAGACCATTTGTTTCCATCGAAAGGCATATACTCAATAAAACGCACCTCGAGATCTTGGTCGCGACCAAGCTCGACAAAAGGCAGGATCTCACGTTCGTTGAGGCCGCGCATTACAACGCAGTTGATTTTGAGCTTGATGCCGGCTCCTTGCTTATTCATTTCGAGAATGCGGTGAATTGATTTCATGACAGCCTCATGCCCGTTTCTTCTTGTCATAATCTGGAACTGGAAGGGATCCAGGGTATCCAAGCTCAAATTAACGGCGGTAAGCCCAGACTCGACCATAGCGTCGAGTTTGCGGTGAAGGGATATACCATTTGTAGTAAGACATAGCTCTTTCAGTCCCTTGCTCCTTAAATTTCCTATTTGGCGCATCAATTCGACAATGTCTTTTCGCACGGTAGGTTCGCCGCCAGTCAATCTGATTTTATTGACACCTTGGCTGACGAAGAGCTCGGATAGATAGACGATCTCCGGGGTAGTGAGCAATCGGTCTGGCGGGGACAGCTGAATGCCCTCCTCGGGCATGCAATACAGACATCGCAGATTACAGCGTTCTGTGACAGATATACGCAGGTAGTTATGTTGACGCGCATAGTTGTCGGTCAGAAAGGAGGAGAAGGGCCGTGGCTCTGGATCAGATCGAAGCACCTCTAGTCGGCTCTGTTCTGCTGGAGGGCGTTGGTGTTGCGTGGGTCGCGATTTGTGAGGCTGCCATCGAGGCGGGTCAGCTTTGGTTGGTCGTATATCACTGGATGTTGTCGCAGAGATGCAACGAGCATGTTGGTGTGGACCAATCGAGGCTTTTGCGTGGCGAAAAGAGTGCGGTCGGGTCTGCCGGACCAGAGTTGTAATCAATTGCCTGAAATTGGCGTCTGCCATAGTGATAATAGGGAGTTGAGAAGAAGCGCAGACATTGAGAGTGCCGTGCCGTCAATATATCAGCCTTTGGATAAATGCAAAGGCATCCTAGGCAGGGCGTGCATTGCTTCTAGGAGTCTTCAGGGCTCTTCAATTGGAGATGCTGGAGATGCAAGTAAGGATTAGTCACTGGGCTTTGCAACTGTGGTGATATTCCGCCACTAATTTGATGTTGCTCGTGAAGTTTTCCGCAGGGACTGGATTCCGTATTTTTCAGAGGAGAACTCGGAGTTGAGCACCTGGTTGGGATGTGGCTGAGATCACGTGGATGATTTTATATATGTGGCGGTGCAGACGACCGTGACCGGAGAAATATTGTTCCATGACCATCCCCTGATATGACGTTTCCACGCGTTCGGGTTCGGATCAACTACGGATTGGATTGAAATACCAGTAATAATACGTCATTGCAAAAATTGGGCCCACTGGGTGGAAAGGGTTCTGGTGCGACCCAGCATTTGTTTCAAACGGTGTTTTGGCGCACGGGGAAGGTTCTGCCTCATTGAAATGCCGAACAGTAAGTACTCAAGGAATACTTCTAGTCATAACTCAAACATTATTGGAGGTCGTTGGAAGTCACATATCGGCCCACGGCTCAGAAATGAAGATTTCAACCGACGTCTGACGGTCAGCAGGGAGTCACGTGAAGCCACGTGCCAAGTACGCGTGTCTTGGTGACCGTCATCCAAGCTGGAATCAAGATGCCAAGATCTCAAAGGTACCCAGGTGTTGATGGGTTGGCTCTGGTCATCGTACGTAGGGCAGATGGATGCATCTGTATGTATGAATATAGTATGATAATCTCATCATCAAGCAGAAGAATGCAGTGCCATTGCCCAGATGCTTGTGCAGTGGCTGCGGGTGGCTTGGCAAGATGGCCTTTTTGGCGGGAGCCTGGCGCCCGAGGAAGAAGATCTGCAAGTCGGCGAGAAATAAGCACCGACAGGCGGGTGATTGCCTGTGATTGGTAGCAGCCGCCCGGCAGCAGGTGCCACTGAGGGCCAGTCTGTCATCGCCCACTTTTTCTGATTGCCGGACTGCCGCAAAGTTGGCACTGGGGGTCTGGGACACAACTCCTTGGTTCCTCCTTGGGTCCTCCTTGGGTCCTCCCTGGGCTTACTTGGTACTAGCTACAACCTCCGTGTCACTACCACTGCTGCTCCTGGCAAGGAACTGCCACTCTGCCGTTTAGTTAGGACTTACTCCGTACTTAGTATGTCCTGCCAGGTGAAGGGCACCCGCGGCCACCGTCCTGCACAGCCTCAGACCTCACCTGCTCCCTCCCTCTGGGTCTCTCCTCCCTCCCTCGCACCCTCACCATTCTAACTTCTCACTTCCTCAGGCCCACTGCCACTCACTGCCCTGTCTCCCTGTTCTGCCTCTGCCTCTCTCTCTCTCCCTCTCTCTCTCTCTCTCTCCTTTCTCTTCTTCTCAATCCTATACACTCACTCACTCACTCAAACCACCCTCTTTACACCACGAAAACATCCATTTATCCTATATCGTCGAAGAAATCAGTCGATCGACGCCTCGAATCCTGCTGTATCGACCCAGCCCATTGACGAGCCTCCCACCATCTCAGTGCCTATTTTAGGCAACTCCTCCCAATCACAAACCCAGGCTCCCGGGCCACGCAACTCACCACCAACATGGCTTCCAACATGCCCAATGTTAACACAAACTTTGACCCTGATTACGACTCCTTCTTGAACCTCGATAATGACTTCACTCCATCAGCCACCTCGCCTGCCATCAAATCCATCCCAATGCTGACTCCTCAGTCCTCTATTCCTGGATCTGCAACGACGTTTGCTTCCAGCTCAACTCCTCGGACCTTCCCAGGACCTAGTTTCCAATACGATGCCTATCACCAACAGACTGGCATTCCCATTGGAGCACTAGCAAACACCTTTGCCGTCAACAGGGCTAGTGGCCTACAATACCATGAGGGAAATGGGGGTTTTATCATGCCCACAGAGACTTTGAACATGCCATTGAGCACCTTGGACGAGTATGATTTTTCTCAAGGACCCGACATGGACTTTGATACCGATTCCCCTAACGATATACCCTCAATGTTCTACTCGGAAACCTCCTCGCGTCCAACTCAGTTTGTGAGCCCCAACACCCTAGTCGCCCACAACATGAACTCAACCCCAATTCAACGCATTTACCCTGGCATGCATAGCCAACAGGCTGCTCAAGCGAAAGCTCAACAAGCCCAGAAACAACAAATCGCTCGTCAGCAACAACAATCGCGCCCGGAGGGACAGAAGCCCCTCCCCAGTCCCACCAAGTCGCAGGCAAGCAAGGACCCACTGGTTGAGGAGAGTATCTCCAAGGTCCTCAATCGGATGAGACAAGAGAGCATCACCTCGACTGCCACTGATGCTGATGGCGCAAATGTTGGTATGTCAAACATGCCACGCATCAAGAAGGATGAGGATGATATGGATGAAGATGAGAGGCTCTTGGCCAGTGAAGAAGGCAAGAAACTCTCAAGTAAGGAGCGTCGTCAACTGCGGAACAAAGTTTCTGCCCGTGCCTTCCGTTCGCGAAGAAAGGGTAAGTCTTGTAGACATTTCATTATCGATCTGATGGCTAACTTGATACAGAATATATTGGTCAACTCGAGGGCGAAATTGCCGCCAAAACCCAAGAAGCCAACGACATGCGTGCTCAGAATGAGCAGCTCCGAGAAGAGAACAACCGTCTTACAGATCTTACTCGCATGCTCCTTTCTTCCCAAGCATTTGCTGGCTTCCTCCAAGAACTCAGCCAGTCAGGCCTTCCAGCCCCCAACTCGCAGGTCAATTCGCAACAGCAACAGCAAGCCAGACCTCAACCCCAACCTCAACCACAGGCAAAGCCACGACGTAAGGATGTCAGCACCAATGAGGCTTCTCATCAGATGCAAGTTCAACAACCTCAGATTGGCATGGCTCTTATTCCAGAAACCCCAATTGACCTCTCTGCCTTCCAACCCTCGAATGCTTGGATGACTGCCCTTCCTACTTCAGACTTCCAAGTCTATGCCGTCACAGAACTACCAGAGGCTCCTGTCCTTGATTTGGGAGCCCTTTCAGGGAAACCCGACTCGATCTTTAGCCGGTCCAAACAAACCAAAGACGTGCGCAGCCTTCCAGACTCGGTCGCTTCTTGGGCCAAGCCAGTTGAGGACAAAGAATCGGCGATTGATGAGACTGTTCCGCTGGATCGTGAGGCTTTTGCGTTATATTTCGAGATTTCAACTGCTCCAAGCGCCAAGGAACAGCCGACTGAAGCCTCACGCACGGAGCGATCGGAGGAACAACTTTTAACGGAACTGAAGGACATGTGTGATGATCTTGACGAGGCTTGCGCCCGGATTTCTAAATATACTGTTCACATGAACTAAAATATTGGTGCTGGTGGCGCGCCCTTTCTCGCTTTCCCCGGATTCGTACTCCGTACATAGTCTTTGGTGAATAAACATCAGTCCTTGTCCAACCCCATCCTATTCTTTCTCCCCTTCACTGCATTTCTGCGACCTATGACTATAGATTTCTGGTAATCCCCTAGAGGACATCCGAGACAATAGACCCGTGGTGTCTCGTATACCGTCGTTGGACGAACTGCCTAGGTCCTAGTAAGATTGTTAGTTGAGGGGCCAGACGCGTGATGTGAGTCGCAGTGACGCATCCAATCCGCCGCCCAAGTTCAAGGAACAATTTTTTTCTCCTTCATCGAAATCCTCAAACATAACACCGCAAATGGCAACACTCCTTTCATTATCTGGGCATGACATACGCTTCTAATTTGTTCTATAGTTTCATGTCAATCTTTTGAATTTCATCTGCTATTTGCATCCCAGCCCGTCAACGTGGCTACCATTTCTCGATTCTGCCTCGTCTCTAGCCCAGTCATTTCCACTGAGTCATTCTTTGCTAGACACTGTGTGCGCCGAGGACGACGGCGGAACGCTGGAATCGAGCCTCTACAGATCCGATTTATACATGTCAATCCCCCCAGGCTAAAACCTTGGGTACCTGCTCCTGATCAAACTATCACACCGTGGCACACTGATATATCCTTCTCATCATCGCCATCATCTCGAAGAAAAGCAATACGAGAAAGAGAGATGGAGGAGCTCGCCCATGCCACTAAAACCGTCGGGACACGAGCACCGTTCCGCCTGCAATTTATCACTACTCCCACCTCAGACACTCCCGGTACGACTGTACTACTTCACTTCGATAACAAGCGCTACATTTTTGGTGAAATCACTGAAGGGACTCAAAGAGCATGTAACCAACGAGGCATTGGCCTGAAAAAGGTTCGCGGTGTTTTCATGACCGGCAAAACTGCTTGGAACAATGGGGGCCTTCTTGGTATGATTCTCAGTCTCGCCGACGCGCAGGCTGCGGAGACCGAGTCAGAAGACTCCCCCAGGCGTCCAAGACTTCATTTATATGCAGGTCCGAAACAGCTCCATTCCCTGGCCTGCGCTCGAAGATTTATTTTCCGCACGGGCATGCCCCTGTCCGTCCATGAAGCCGGATCCTCAAAGGGCGAGGAGATTGGGAAGCCAATTCTCGAGGATGAGAATATTCGAGTCTGGGCTGTTCCCACACGCCACCGTACCAGCAGGAGCCCCTCCGCAGCATTCGAGGCTGATTCTGATGTGTCCGATGCAGAAGCGGAACCTTTTGAGGACGACGGGGTTGAGGAATCTAGAATCACATTTGAACAGGATATTCGGACTCAAATTGTGAATAACATGTTTGACTCGGACTGGCACCGTGACCGCCTTTCTGAGCACAAGGTCAAAGACGTCAACCTTCCCGCCGTGGTTTGGGTACGCGATCCAGCAACAAAAGCCCTGGAGAATTATACCCTCTACGAGAGTGCGAACATTGCTCCTTTTACACCCGATTCAATCGTCTTAGTTCGTGATCCATGGCCCGCATCTATGGTCCAGGAACTACCGAAACCATACAATCTACCTCGCAGAACCGCCATGTCATACATCGTCAAGGGTTATCCCCAGCGCGGCAGATTCGACCCAGTCAAGGCCAAGGCCCTTGGAGTCAAACCTGGCCCCAGCTTCAGTCACTTGGTGGCTGGCATACCCGTGACGCTCGAAGATGGATCTGTCATAACTTCGGATAAGGTGATGAGCCCAACTCGTCCGGGTAGAGGCTTTGCCATATTTGATATACCTTCCCCAGCTTACCTTTCAGACCTCATCCGACAGCTGGAAGAGCAGAGCGAACTACTGGAAGGTGTTGAACTTGTGATCTGGTTGACTCGGGGCCACGTTCCACTCACATCAGAATTCCAGAATTTGGTGGACAAGCTTAAGGATAAACAACATATCCTTTCCCACCCTGATGTATGCAACGACTATATTTCTCAAGAGTCCAGTGCCAGAGCTACCGCGCGGCTGGCTAAGATCTCTCCTGAACTGTTCTCACTTCCACGCTTTAGTAATGATACTAGCTACTCTCCTCTCCCACATACCACGACAACAGCACTCACGAACTTGTTAAGGCAATCAGCGAACGGCCCTCAAATTATACCCGCCGATCGTGGCTTATTAGTTCACATAGAGCCCAGTTTCCGCCTTGACAGCACGGAGGTTCCGAGCAACCTGGATCATGCTGCCTTGCAAACGCCTTTGGAACCCGAAGTCTGCGATCTCATACCCCCCAGTGTCTCAGCAGAGCCAAAACCCTCGTCGATATCTCAATTAAGTGAACCCGAGATCATAGCTTTAGGTACGGGCTCGGCTTCACCCGCGAAGTATCGAAATGTCTCTGCAGTACTGCTTCGCATGCCAAACACCATGGGAAACTATCTGTTCGACTGTGGGGAGGGAACCCTAGGTCAGTTAAGGCGACTTTTTGATGCAGAGCAACTGGGCGAACTATTGTGCAATCTAAAAGTCATTTGGATTTCTCATCTTCACGCAGATCATCATCTCGGCACGACAAGCCTACTTCAAGCCATATATCTAGCTGGCCAGAAACGATTTCTTCGTGGGGGACCTCGCCCATCGCCGCCATGTTTGATATCTGAAGTCAACATGAAAGACTACATTGAGGACTACAGGGCTATCCTCTCCGTTCCAGAGGACTCCCTGTGCAGGCCAATCGTCTGCGACTGGCGGGATGGGCTATCTTTGCACCAAAAACCATTTGACTTTGGCGAGACCGACATTCCAATTCGAACACTTGAGACTGTGAAGGTTAATCACTGCCACGGAGCTCAAGCCATCTCAATAACATTCAACAATGGCTTCAAGTTCTCCTACAGCGGAGACTGTCGCCCCTCCAAGCAATTCTGCAGGATAGGGGAAGATTCTGATGTCCTTGTCCACGAAGCGACGTTTGATGACGGCATGGACGGCGACGCCTTGGCGAAGAAACATAGCACAACCGGCGAGGCTGTTGGCGTTGCACTCGAAATGAAAGCAAAAAACCTGATTCTCACCCACTTCAGCCAGAGATACTCCAAAATTCCTGTCCTCAGTAACGTCAAGCTACCCGAGGCTACCTCTGAGGAAGATTTCGATGATGTTGAGGATGCGGTGATGGATAACGGATACACTGATAACACCACCACCGCCACCACCACCACGACGGAACAAGAGCCTGTGGCCGAGTCATCGCAGGAAGACGCCCGTGCGTGGAGCGAGTCTTCATTGACCCGTGAGCTCCCGGTAGCGATCGCATTTGACCTGATGCGTATCCGTGTCTCACAGATCGCCTTGATGAAAGGTCTCTATCCCGCAATCTCGAAAATGTTCGAGCTCGATGAAGAAAAAATGGAACAAGAGCGCCAGGAAAGATATGAGGCGCTCTTAGCAGCCAAGGCTGCTTCTAAGCCAAAGCGTCCCAGTGAGCAGTCCTCGAGCAACAAGAATCAGCCTTCTAAAGCCGCGGAGCGGAGAAACAAGAGGTTACAGCAGCAGGGACAGCAAGTTACCAACCGTGAAGGGAAGAAGAGGAAAGACATGTCCGCAGAATCTAATGAGAGACTAGAAGCTCCCAGGAAAGACCCCGTGCCTGAGGAGACAGTGGGTGTTCTGGTAGCCGAAGCTGGTGAGAAAACCGGCCTATCGAGGCCAATTCCGAACAAGGATGCTAAGCGTGCTCAGGCTGGTGACTATGGCAACGGTATCGGCCCCCTGATGTTAGATGTTACCCTTGAGGTTCCACCTCTGCAAGCCTCATCGATTGATGCAGCAAGACATATTCCGGCCGAAACACAGGTCCCGGAGATCGAGAATATTACCCTCAGCCCTGTGAAGAGGCGCAGGACGGAGGATATGGCTTGAGACCTATCCTCACATGAATTACCTCCCTCCGTAAGACTCGGGGAAGCCTAGTGAGAAGAGCAAGAGCAAGTCCCGATGTCTGGGTCAGTCGAGAGAGGATGCAGGGCTGGCCCCGTCAAGGAAGCCGTCCAGGCCCGGATCTGATCATCTTCGATGCTCGATCTAGCCTCATTCGCCATTTGCCAAGCCGAATCTAGGGTTCTCATCTGCATAGCAGGAGCCGCCCCGGCTTGGAACGAAACCCTGAATTCGCTACTTCCATTCACTGACCAGTCTACCTTGAATCAAATTCAGGCCCGAAGCTACGCTGAGCCGGCAACATGGCTACAGATGTAGTTGGGTGAGCTCACACGCATACCCGAGATGTCCTCCCCAGGACAACCCACAGGCCCTTGAGCCAAGCCTTTCGCACCTATATTCGCAGAGGTTGCGGTGTGTTGCATCGTGTCGGCCAGTCCGAATAGTACCAAGATGATAGAATAATAGAACCTGTACCACCAAGACCAAGATAGAGAGACCATGAGATACCAAGCCTTTTGGCCATTTCTTGTTCCAACGAGATTTTCGCAGCTCTGTGATTATGCGGTTTAAGGGAAGCCCCCAAACGAAACAAGTTATTCATTCCTCTGGATAACTGGAGGTATCTAGGCCGTTCATCCAACATCGGATATCCAAAGACCATGCAAGAGCCCTCCAGGTATGCCATTGCCCCCTCTCTTCCCCCACCGAGGCAGGCATGTTCTCTATCCCTCGCACTCCACCCCATCCCCTTCAGAACCCTCAGTATGCACCCTCCGCCTCCGTTCCACCGACGAAAACAATCAACACGGCGGCAAAAGCAGCCGTGGCGACAAAGGTCTCGATCCTCTTGGCGGGTGTCACAAGCATAATAACAAGGCTGAAGAAGAACGTGAAGACCACCATGGCCGCGATCCTGGCGCCCTGCCGGTTAATGAAGTACAGCGCCAGTGACGACAGCGCGGGCACCATCGACGCCAAAACCGTACTGCAGGCGTCGACGCCCTGTGTGATGCGCCGGTCGGAGTAGCGGTAGACGATCGGGCACTGTGTTTTGGCGTCGGTGAATGCGTCGGGGATGGTGACGCGTCTGCCCTCCCCGTGCTGATGGCTGGAGTTCGTGCGGCCCGTGACCAGCCGGTGGTACAGTGGGAGGATTCGCGTGTTGATCAGCGTGGTCAGCGGATCATTGGCACCCTCGGCCTGGTTCTCGGGGATCGCGAGCGACGTCAGATCGCCCGCGTGCTCGGCGTTCCAGACCACGCCTTCGACACCCGAGAAACAGCCTTGCCCGCCCTCGGGGTCGGAGTTCCACATCCGCAACTGCGTGTGGTGCAGCTGCTCAACGCCGGGGAGCTGCGAGAGCGCTCGGTACCGCAGGAGCGCACTGCCTGTTCGAAGGGGTGAGTGCTGCGAGGTCAGTTGCGCGCCTCTGGTGCAAGGATAGGGAAGCACGTCGTGCTCTCTGTGGGAGGGGGGATATGGAGGGAAAGGGCCTTCTGAGTAGGGAATAAGGGCTCTGCGTACTATACCTCTCGAGCAGAGCATCAAGACGATACCATAGCGTCCTCTGCTGAGCCAACGAGTTCTGAAGCGGGCTATCATCGGCCTGGTCATCCTGTTGCTCCCCGTTCCCGGAACGAGGAAGAGTAAGCGAGTCCGGGAACAACGCAGCAGCCAGTGTCTGCTTGTTGCTCTCCCCAACCTCTCGATCCAGTTCTAGCCGGAGTCCCAATCCCTGCCGCAGGTGCGTGATCTCCGCCTGCATGGCATTGAGCTGCAGGGCCTGGAGAGGCATGAAGCGTCGAAAGATGGCGAATTCGGGCTGTGAGCCTTGGAGGGATGATAAGCGTGCGAAGTCGTCCATATGGATTCTTAAGATAAAATGGATGGAAGTGTTCAGTCCATGGGCCAAGTATGGTCAGTAGCAGAGTGAATCCATACCTTGCCTCTGGAAGAAGGGCTTCTTTTTTGAAGGAAAGCTTGCTGCTCTTGGGTTGAGGATTGATCGTAAGGCTGCGTCTACCACACAGGGGCACATACCCTGTGCTCTGGCTTCTACTTAGTGGCGCAGGGCGCGATGTATCACATTGGCCTATTGTATCCGCGCCCAGCCATATGAAAGAGCTAAATATCACAGTGCGGCAGCTCAGGGTTTCTGCCCAATGCCTGCATGGCTCCCTGTCTACTGGTTTCTGGCACGAACACATGTTCGCCACTCTGTGGGTGGGACAGGGGATGGACCGTGGTGATTTGCGCCCACTTAGCCGTGCCAGCCTAAATGACGGCAAATGCTAGCGAGGGTAGTACAACTACTTACCTGGGCGAACGATGGAGTGCATGGTGGAGGCAAACGGCCCCAGCACTCATTCAGGCCTAGGAATCTTCATGGTTACAACGTCACCTAAGGTTAGTTAGGCTCTGTCGCATTAGTATGAATGTTCAGATTGGTACAAAAACGGAAGCAGCCCCCTCTCGCGTCCTGGCTCCTTCAAAGTATTTACAGCGAGGCTCACCAAAGCCACAGGAGAAAGCCACAGGAGAAAGCCACAGGAGAAAGCCACAGGTATAAGGAAAGGTACTCCATAAACCATGGGAAACCGCCACGGTGCCGCTTCTGATTCTTCAGGCAAGGCCATGCCTGGACAAAAGTGTGGCACATGCGCTGTGGGCCTTGAGTATTTTCGCACCATTTACAACAAGGTTTGTCACATCCAAAAGTCGCTATAAATGCCCGAGGGCGAGAGACGTGTCATCAGAAGTAAAGTCTGCATTTTACTCTTGTCTCAACCATACAAAGACATGGTCGTGTGCAGTAAAGAGTATTTGCTGCCGCTAGGTAATCAGTTGCCCTAGGGTCAAGGGCGGTGAACGCTCGTTACCTAGGTGCCTCCGCAGCCCGCCTGGACTTCTTGTGTTGAAATGGTTAGATAAGCAACTTTTTCAGCCACCTAAAGAGCCATTGCAACTCGGACGTCCCGCGCAATCGATGTCCACTCGACAACAGTCATCGCGCTCTCTGCTCACTTTTGGGAAGTTCTCGACGCGAATTGTATCATTTGTCCTTCCCTCCTTACAAATCCCTACTGCACTTGAACCAAATCACTGTTTTTGGGCTGCATCTCTGGCGCCTGCACATTCTGACAACCTTCGCTAACAAACTGGCCTTCTTGAACTGCTGCTCATCGCCCATCCTTTCACCTGCTTTGTGTCATTTCCGGGCTGCGACGTGTGAATATAAGCCGACCCGTCCTGCCCAATCCCCCCGTTCGTCGGGATCCAGATCCCAGAGCTGTTCGATCTAGCACAAAGCCGCGTCCAAGACAAGACCATAGGTGCTCCCACATGGCCAAGGCAGCAATTTGATACGGAATAGCTTGCGAGAGTTGGATGTGAATAAGGGCCACCGGTGTATTGACCAGTGCAGTCGCTGGATGATCTTGCGTGTAGTGGCGTTACATAAGCGAAGAGTGGAATCTTCCCACTAAGGCGTTTTCAAACCTAAAATTGCAACAGAAACCATGGCGATGGAGAGAAAGAATGACGAAACTGATGGTCCGGGGATTGCGAAGGTGGCGAGTGAAGAGCCTTCGAGCTCTCAGTCAGCCGCCTTGTTGGTATCTGAGGTTGAGGGCCAAAGAGCCAACATCGAAGTTGACCATCACTCTTTGCAAGGAAATGTGCCGCAAGACCATGACGGCCGAGACAGCATTATGACCATCTCCGTGTCTTCTGTAAGCTCCAAAGATCAAAACAATTACACCCAGCATGTCATGGTGGAGCCTGAGGCAGGGCAGCTCCATGAATGGCTCTGCGAAGCATTGATGGACACAGGAACCATGGTTAGTTTTGTCTGCTATAGAATAGTCTGTTGGGCGATGGAGTGGGGATTGACTGAAATCCATCCGTATCGTGGTGAGTGCCCTGTTGGCATTGACAAAAGTGGGAAAGTCAATGTAATTGGTCAATGCAAGTTGAGATTCTTCATAAGAGATATTGCATACACACATTCCTTTCTTGTCATTGAGGATGATGATAGATATGACATGTTGTTGGGTGGAAAGTTTCTTGAGAGGTCATGCCTTGTGTCGGTACCAGCCACCGACTGATTGGGCGGGCGCCGTGGGCTGCTTGAGAGGGTTACACGCAGTTGTCGTTACACAAAGGCATTGGAGATCCCACCACTGTGCCCGAGCGCGCCTGAGACAGGGGTGAGGAACTGGGTTGGCGATGTTCAGGCGAACATCATGTCACTGACGTGGTTGGAATCCTGAGGGGCGAATGGGGTGGAAAAAAGGCTCGAAAGATAGAGACGGGAAAATAAGCTACTCCACAACAGGCCCGCTGGCCATCGGTATTGGTTTTGAGAGGTTAGCAAACCACCTCTGAATGAACGACAGGGATGCTATTGCCTTAGATGAGGGTGATTTGGGACGATGACACCTCCATCTCTCACCGTCTCCGTATGGACTGTGCCCATCACACTCTGACCAATGTAAAGAAACTATGTGCTCTGCGGTAGCAAGGCAAAAGGATAGCATAATTTTCTTGGACACCAAAGTCGGGATTGAAAGCAGTTTTGTTTTTGAGGCTGTGAATTGTGCCCGGGTCGGCAGGGTTGACATCAGCATATATATTGAACAATTCAACCTTCTGTGAAGTTATGAAAGCAAGAAACCAACTCTAGTATTGAAGTTTGTTCAATATCTTCGCTGCCGTAAGGATGACAAGCCAAGGGGCTGCAAGCACGAGGCCGTGTGAAATCTTCATACAGCGTAGGCATGGTAAGCCAGCATCAAAGTCGGCGAAAACAACCTGGCATCACAACGTCAACAGTCAAATCACCGAGGCATGTGTCAAGGATCTTGGTTTTCCCCTCACCGAGGATAGTGGCAGAAGGAAGAGGAGCCTCATACTCAAATTCAGCTTGAAAGGCTTTCCTGCCACCAGAAGGGAGGAGTTCTTGATCATTGCTCAAGGGGAGCATGAGATATTCCTCGGATCGGATGCATGCGACTGGCTTCAAAAAGTGATGGTCCCAGGATCTTACCCAGTCTTCACTGGTACAGGCAAGTAGAATATCCCAGATACTCTTCTATTGGCCTCGTGGTACTGCTACTCGTCAGAAGACTGGCAGGTTGTCGGGCTGTGACTGTCGGGCTGACTGGATCTTGCAGCATCGAAAAAAGAACTCCGGGCGAGAGAAGAGGAAGCAAAAGTGAGACATGAGCAAGAGATTCAGAGAGAGAGGGAGCGGTGGCGCGGCATTCTGCAGAAAGAGCCTCAAAATCCAGGTGGCGGTGGTGGAGCAGGAGGAGGAGGACGACGAGCAGCAGAGTCTGCTGGGGAGGGTACCAGTACGTCTCCCGATGGCCACGCAGCTCGGCTCTGAGAGAAAGGTGAACTGAGATGGATGGCAGCCGTCGCTGCCAATTGGCACACGACAGGTCGGTTGGGCAATGATTCTTTTTGAGGAATTTCAATAGCATTTATAACGAACGAGTGGCTGCCTTGGAATTCCAGAGACAAACAAGGCGCTCGCCTTCCGCATCGACTCTCGCTTTATTTTGTTGACAGCGCAAGGACTCCCTGGCAGTCCCTCCGTCCCCCAGCTTCGATTGCCCTCCGAAAATTTGCCTCCTCTCTCATCATTCCCATCAGGCGGCCAATAGAATCTCAGTTCACACACTTACCCTGGTTCTGGCTTGACACCCTCTCAGCTTCGTGCCGCCCAATAGCTTCTGCAGGAGGGTCGTAACGGCCACGGCCCAGTCAGCATTTGACAGCCCAAGTTGCAGAAATGCGCAGCCAGGGTGTTCGCTGGCTTTTCAGCTCATCTGGCGAAATATGTTGGTTTGGATGCTTTCCACTTAGAGTTCTTCCTAGTCGATGTAGCGTTCGTTTTGCTTTGTTTAGCGTGCGTGGATTTAGGGGCTATTGCCCCGAAATGGATCCTTGGCGCCAAGCCCATGCTACAGTACTCCGTACCACTAGCTCGAAAGATTGGGTTATAACGGGGACGATACGAGCCATGGGCCACCTAGATGGACACTTGAGGCTGGCCAGGCTGCGTCTCTGTCAAGATAGTGACGGTATATTTTGGCGCTGAGCACATGGAGAAAGATTCCACTTGGTAAGGGCTAGTTAGCCCTGGCATTGCTCTAGTTACAAGGTCCAAAACCTAGGTACATAGTAGTTCAAGTGAACCGACCAATTCAAGGACAAGATCCGCCATGATATATACCGCAGATAGTCGATCTGGGATCGCAGGAGCGGGTTAGGCTTGTAGCTCGTCAGGCAGGCAAAACAACATATACTCCTAGGATCCACAAGAGGCACAATACTTCGTTCCGTCTAACGATCACTACTTCATTTCTGCTTTCGAATCTTTTCTTCTTATTCATTCTGTCTGTTCTCATTTCTCTAATACAAAAGGTTGGGGCATACATGAATGTCTCCTCGTCTTCTCGCTTCTTCGTCTTCAACGTCTTCGCTCTATAAAACTGTAGAAAAATGTGTGGGTGGGTGTGTGAGGTCTGTCTGGGGTATTTGTAATCTGCTAAAACATGGGGAGGGCTGGGGTCTTCGCGGAAGGGTCAAGTACTATGCCTGAGCCAGGCGACTTTGACGAGGTATACATGGCCCTTAGACTGACACGCCGCCTGGCACATCGTCAAGTTTGATGACTGTGGCAGATTGGCAGATCTAGCTTTAGGCATGGCCTGCTTCCTTGCATCCCGGTCCGATGGGTTGATGAAGGGGAATAGGGTGAGGTGAAGGGGGTAAAATGGATGGTATCAAGTGCGTGGTGTACAAGGCGAACTCCTCGGGAACACCAGCGCGATCTCTCTGCACCATGCCGATAGCTCTGTTGTCGGATTCACCAAGTCCTAGCAAAGAACTTGACGTGTCATGGTCAGTTGATCTTTGCTGACAGGCCTGTGACTGTGAATTGGGACAGGATGGGCCGAATCTGAACTGTTAGAGATCCATCTTCAGGCTGAGAATCATTTACGATGCGCCATAGAAGTATCGGAATTGGGCGCTGTGCCTCGAAAGAGCATGGTGCGACTGGTGGTGAGAATTTTGGCGGTATATTGGTCAAGTGACTTCTCATAGTCAGAACGTAATGGGGGACCCTGTGCCCAAGGGAGCGAGTCCATTAAAGTGGCTCTTCGCAAATGATAAGGACGTCGGGTGGTCGAAGTGTCTTGGGGCTTGTCCAAATGACCATTCTCTCCGTGATATGCATCTCTATCATCATCGTCGCTCCGTCCGACTATCGTATCGGCTTGAGACGAGAAGTGATCTTCACAAAACGGTGATCAGCTCTCTGACAGGAGTTAAAATTGTGCTGTGCTGGGCTGTTACTGGGCTGTGTAGGGCAAGGATGTATTGGGGCGGTGGTGATGGTGCCGGGGATTAGGGAAACCATATTAAGACTAAAGATACTCTTGACATCTTGGTCATGATGCGTTCATCACTGTACCTTGATGTTGAGTTTGTCGTTTGACTTGCTCTCTAGCCCAACGTGCTGCGGTGATGGTACGAGGGGAGAAATCGCGGGTGGTTCGCGTTTCTTTGATGAGTTTAGTGATCCATTCTTGCTGATAATAGCTTGCGAGTGCTCCATTAGGGAAGGCTTCGCTGAGATCACTAGGTTGAGGTCAGTAACGGTACGCGAATCACACGTTCGGAGGTGACTTACGCAATGATACCCATGCAGGCCCGAAGAAGCCCTTCGTTATGATTCATGTCTCGCGAGACAGTCTCCAAGAATTCCAAGATAGGTTGAATGGAGGTCTGAAGGATAGAAACTACTCAGACGTTAGCCAGACAAAAACGAACAAGACAGAAGTGTTACCCACCTTTTGGAGTTCCCTTAAACGCAAGAATCATGCCAGACCATGCATCTGCAATTCCAGAGCGAAGGGAGACGATGTAGTCAAGCATATCGAAGGAGACATCATTTGCCACCGATACCGTGCTTGCCTGTCTCAGGACTTGAGCCACAACTTCTGCGTATTTCTCGAAATGAACACCAATGCTCGTAGCAACGTCACCAAAAGTCTCTAGGATCGGTGGTTTCAGCTGGTTGGTGAGTTTGTCAGATCGCAAGTTATTGAGCAGATAGTTCATGAACGCATCGCAGTAAGGTTGAGATTTATCCTCGAGTGCACGGACAATGTCGCTGACGAGACCGATCGCGAGGGAGCACATGTCGGGAGCGTCCTGGTTGCCCAAAGCGTTATACAAGTAGGGGACAAATGACTCCATGTACTTCAGGAAATCTCCCGCCAATGCATTTGCTAATCCACTGACAATTTGGAAGATTACCTCGGGCACACTGGTATTGCCGGTGACGTTGAGGATCTCCAAGGAGATCTGCATGACACGATCCGCTTGAGGCGCAATGTTCTGTTCCAGTCTCTGGACAATGGCAAGTAGAACGCTGCTAAGGCTGACCTGCAACTCTTCCAGAGTGATCTTATCATCAATGCTGACGACCTGCTTTTGCATGGGAATTGTACTTTCCAGGCGCTGAATGATCACATTTGACAACTCAGCAACAATCTGCAGGCTGTCATGCGCAGCGTTTGTGACAAAACCACCTAGTACCTCATAAGCAGCAGTTCTTAGTTGATTACTAGCACCTTCTTTTTCGGTAACTGCGAGAAGCGAAGTAACACTGTCCGAAAAATGGGGAGTCAATTGGTTGGTCGAGCCGCCCTCTTCTCCAACGAAACGTTCGGTTAGGTTCAGAAGTGCCAAGCAGCACGAAGCAGCGATTTTGGGGTTGCTCATCAAACCATTGAATAGGGCTGACATGAGAGGTTGAAGATGCGTCGAGGGGTCGATGCATTCTGAGCAATAATCACAGATTCTGCTAAGAGCAAAAGCGGCCGAGTCCTGGACTTGAGCAACACTATCTTGCATCATCGCAATCAAGACTGGGAGTGCTTGTTTGACGAGGGGATCTAGGGTTTTGATATCAGGGCCATCCATAATTGCGCCGAAGGAGGAGACGGCTGCATCTCGCTTTGTCCAGTCTTCGCTTCGCAAGTTGGCTTCCACGAATTGGAGAACCGCAGGCACCATGTCATTGCCGATGGTCTGGGCATAGAGTTGAAGGCACTGATAAGCTGCACGAGCAGTGTTGTACTCGTCTTCGGCGTCATCCTCTGACACCTTGGTCATCAATTGGAGAAGGACGGGGACGACCTCTCGGGCGGCAACACGAGCGAAATGGAAATAAGGTCGCAATTCCGTCGAGCCTTCTTGTTGTGCCTGTTGGTTGTCATCTTCGATGCTGATCTCCTCCTCACAAACGGTGCACCAAAATTCGATGGCCAACTTGGCAACATCCTCCTCATCACTCTTCATGCCTGCAATTGTCAGGCCAAAAAGTGCCTTTTCCATGTAGAATCTCATCTTATCGTAGTAGATACCCATGATGCGATTCAGACAGCCGAAGGCTGCAGCCTGGACTCTGGTGTCGTCTGATTGTGTGGCCTCGCAAACAACCTGCATGATGTAGTTTCTCTCGCCTTCGTTCTCAAAGTTAGTGCGGATGAATTCAGTAGCGTCGGACAGGGCGGACAGAGCAGAGAGTCGGACATCCTGGTTGGTCTCCTCTCTTCTTGCGCCTTGAACAACCGCGGTCAAGATGGCATTGGAGTATCCAATTAGTGACTCGCGGAGCTCAACATCATCAGATTCACAGATGAAGCCAATAGTGGTCAAACTTGATTGTTTGAGCTTATCTTCACCAGAGCCGACATTGTGGACGAGGGCCGGGAGTAGTTCAGGCCACTCATTACGGGGCAGTTCGATGGCAGCGATGGTCGCGACCAATTGTGCAGCTGAGTTGGCGGCTTGAGGAGTAGAGTTGAGCGTCTTGACTGCAAGTTCCTTGACTTGTCGCTTGATTGAGGGATCGACCCCTTGTAGCCATCTAGCCTGGACCTCTCGTAATCTGGTGATGTCACGGTAGGTGAAGGAATTTTTGAGGGCGAGACCAGCAGCTTGTCGAACGGCGGCACTGGCCTGGTCGTTGGCAAGTTCTCGCGAGAGAATGGAGAGATATTCAGACTGAAACACGATCGTTAGGCATTTTGCAGGATGATTCAACGGGTGGAAGGGGACCTACGAAATTACCCTCACGGGCTTGTCTCAGTTGCTCTTCGGCATTGCCGCGAATACTCGCATCTGGAAAAAAGGATTAGAGGAGAAAAAGATCGTGAGCGTCGAATGGCAGAGGATCTCACCTGGAGAGAAGGTGTTCTCTAAGACAGACTTGACATCCATGATTGCGTTCGCTCGACCAGCGGTCTGGAGTCGAGAAAAGTGGTCAAAACGGAGAAATCCAGGGTAACTGGTTAGGCTGCGCACGGGATATGGGGGGATACGAGATGGAGAGGTTTGAAGTTACACGGGTCTGGAATTCAAGGAAAGAAAGACCGAGAAAGGCGGTCGAACGAAGAGTTGATCTGAGAGAGAAAGGGACTGGGTGTTTGACGAGGAACAGTGAGGGAGAGTGGGATGCAGACGGTCGTGTTGTGTGTGTGAAGTGCGTGTGTGCGTGTTTGTAGGCAAGGCAGGCAGTCGGTCGGTCGGTCGGTTGTGGTAGGGCTGAAGGCTGCGGTTTGGCTGGTGTTTGGACGTGGAAGCAAAGTGGGATGTATTCGTATGTGTTGGATTGTTGCTACAGAGGACCTGCGTTGTGCCCGTAGTAGAGTGCCTAGTACACCTAAGGGACCGTAAAGATGACCAAGTCTGGAGGCATGATTGGCACCAACAATGCAGTCTCCAGTTAAAGAGGGCCGCTTAAAGGCCGCCGTTCTTTAACTAGGATGGAAAGGCTTTAACTATTGCAACTAGTAGGCAGTTAGACCTATGGTAATTTTAAGATGTCACTTGGCGAGTGACATGAACGTTGCTCTTTCCTGGCTATGGACGGAGTACCTACCATTCTAAACCTCCCTGCGTCATCCTCATCAGGGGTTTCTTCCTGCTGCCTGATGGCCAATCAACTATTCTGCCTCGTTGCAGCCTCATTCTCACCAGCTTCACGAGGGGATGCTCCGCCAAGTGCTAATTGAACCACAGTGGATGGAGTTCGTTATTGTTCTACTATATAGTACTCCCTTTCATTCAGTGACACCCAGTATCTAAACCTCGGGACTTGCTACTTGCTTGCCCAGGTTATCCTGTTCTATCACCGAAACTAGCGCCCGCGTTTGCTGATCCAGTTCCCTTGGTGGGCTTGTTGAACATCAGTTATCGTAATCCTAGTCTCAGCCTCATCCTCTCCGAATATCTCAAGCTGTCAATCGGCCTCCGCTGTCAGTGTCAGGAAATCCACCCAGTCATGTCCTCGTCTTCCGCATGCTCCTCCACCTCGTCATCAGGACCCACGTCCACATCTAACACCACGAATCCCAAACCCGCTTGATCGACCACTGCAACGATTCTTCTCCCAACCCTACCATTGACCTCCAGCCTCGCAGGCCTCATACCAGCGTCCATTTTTCCATCTTCAAACACATGACGCAGCTCCCACTGATCCTGACCAGTCTCTGTCATGATTTCTCGTCTGTAAAGCCGCACCTCACTCTCCGAGGCAGCAAGAACCAGCAGCAGTTGGTCGTCAACGAACTTCGCGTCCAATATCTCGGTAACGTCTGCCATTTCCAGTGAGGTGCTCGACTTAGTCGTTGTCTGCAACCGCTTACCCGCATCTAGTTCAAGTTCAGCGACGGTGAGTTGTAAATGTTCCCTGTGATCCCGGTCCTTGGCGAGGGCAACCAGTCGATAGAGACTGGTATCCTGTTGGTCAGGGATGATTCTCATTTCCAGCATATTCTCCGCGTGACCTCCAGGTAGCGCAAACATATAGTTCGCGAGAATGGATTTTCTGAACGTCTCGGCGATCTGCCCGAAAATGATGTCGCACTGCTTCTTCAACCTGTCCAGCAACATGCCCAACGTTGGCGTTGAGTCATCCCTTTTGTTACTGGACGATTTCCTTCGCGCCGTATATTCAGCGTAGAAGCCAGCATCGTTTTCTTCATGGAAAGATTTTGCCGCTGTTGCATCGCCTCCTGCCGCCGTCGGGACACCGACGTCGATATACCTCTTCAACCTGCTCTGGCCCATCGCACCACCCACGTAATCCAGAACAGTCCTCAGCTCCAGCTCTCCCGTCCAGCTCTCCCGCAGCTCTTCAGCGCGCTCACTCCCCTCCTCGAGCGCCTCAACCTCGCATTCCCACTTCAGCCACTTCATAAAGACCGCGAATTCCCTGATCTCAGCCCCGACATCAATCAAGATGTCCTCGGCCAATAGCCCTAAAACATCGACCGTCTCTCTGATCCGCCGAACGGCCATCTCATCCAGCCCGAGACGCTCTCTCGTCCCAGAAAATTTCGCGAGGCCATCTAGTCGGCTCAAGATGACCTGAATACGCTCTAGCGCAGGCTGAAGACACTCGCTGGTCATTCTCCTCACCACGTCAAGACAGTCACCCACTGCCTTCTCCCACCTTTTCAAACCCCTGTCGCCCACCTCATCGACCAACCACTCCCTCACCCTGGGCTCACAGTCACCGGTGACCGCAAGATGATGTGCCGCAAAGGCGAAGTCGGAATCAGGGTCTGCTTCCGCGAGCGACTCGTTGATATTGCGCAAAAACCTCGACGGCAGGTCGAATGCGGCTTTAACTTCCGTCGACAACTGCATCTGCACCTGTGAGACATATCGTAGTAAATTCCCTAGCTGCGTGACCTTGCGCGCAACCAAAGGTAACATTCCACCGGCCCGCGGGATAAAGCTCAGGTCGAGCCCGACGAGATGCAGCGAGTGGTCGGTCCTTTGAACCGTGAGAAAAGCCGCTGATAGATATGGGTGGCTCGTGATGGCCTTCACTATGGCCCCCTTCTCTAGAAAAGGGAGACAAGATCCCACGTCAACCGCACCGATCTCAAAGGAATCGAATATCTCCAGATGGACCGCACATCGTCCTCTTGCGCCATCAACTCCTCGCTCCTGTAAGCCCGTAATCAAGACATCAACCGCGCGACTTAGACCTGCGTTGTTCGTGTGGAAGGTCGCATCGACACTGCCTCTCGAGCTGAAAACATCATCACCGCTTCCCACACCGATAGGCGGTAGAGTCGCGAGCTTCGGGAGCGACGTTTCCACATCGATCGCACTCAACTCGCGTGGCAGGTCCGCTTTGAGCGAGAGCAGTTTATCAATGTCCGCCTTGAGCCCCAGGATGTGATCAAGAGTGATGTTCTTTTCACTCTCTGCGCTTGCCTCGAGACTCTGTCGAATGGTGGACGGTGACGGGGAGGCGAAGTGGGTGGTCCAAGCCACGGTCGATACTTTTGTCCTACCAGATTTCCCTTCCGTAGCGGCTGTGTCGGGTTGAGTGGTTGAACCCACAGACTTTGTCGTCCGAGAAGACCTCCTCCTCTGGGACTGGGACGGAGACTGAGGGCTGAAACTCGACGTAGGTGACAGCGGACCTGGGGGTAGTCGTGTCGACAGACAATGTGCGATTTTGCCCGTAAAGGCGTTGATGAGGGAGACTGTTCCGTTGGAGGAGGCCACTGCGAGGATTTGGCCTGCAAAAAACCGGCATATATTAGTGTCAATTCTCGCAAAGCCTGGTCCTGCAGGACGTCGAATGGCTAGCTAGATAGAGTTGCTCACTGCAACGCGTCCCGAGTTCCCTCCCAAGAGTCTCGAAAATGGAATTAGGAAAACAAGGGCAAACTCACCGTCTCGTCTCCACGAAAGCCCTTCGACCTTATATTGCCGACGGCCCGCAATCCTGCCATCATCATCGTCCCCGCCATCCTCACCATCCCCACGATTGTCCTCCTCTCCCTCCCCCTCTTCCTCCTGATCATCATCCCCACCAAACGACGCCCCAAAAACACGCTGGCCATTCAGCCGCCAAACGTCGACTTGGGCCTTCGTCCGGTCGTTCTGCTGACTGACGGTCGCGACGAGGTCCATCGTGGGACAGTACGCGAACAGGCGTGACGGTAGTGGAATGCATGGCTCCGTTAGTACCCGGGACGCGATTTGGTGCATCTTCGACTTCGAAATCGTGTTGAATTTTTGCGCCTCCTAGATACTTGGATAGATAAATGCCTGGTGCTAGCTATCCTGGTGACCCGTATCGGTCTTATTGGGTTCCTGGGTGTCTGGGCGGGGAAATTGGGAAAGAATCGCGGTTGGTGCGCTGTCTTGATTTTGCGTTGATGTGGACGGCTGGTTGGTTCATATGTAATCAATCAATGAGGTTGAACCATTCGGTGACACAGCTGGTGTCGAATCTAGATTGTGTAGAATCCCCTTCAACACGTAGTTAATATGGCTCCAACCCCAAGTCGCGTAGAATTGACGCGTTCCTTTGAAGCTGGAACGTTATTTCTATCGTGAAACCACAAATTAAGAACCGAAGTAAAGAAAGGTCGTGGAAATCATATGTCGCCCAAAGGTATTCATCATTCATAATTTCCGTCTTTCCACAAAAATTACTAATTACTGGTGATCTAAGGATATTCTACCTAGATGGATATGGATATTTTGGAACTTTGAAGTTCTCTTCTCATGCCAAGCCTTTCCGCATAAAGGCTGTCATAGCATCACCCCTTCACAATTGTCAATCATGACATTTTTGGGCTAAAGAATTCCATGCCCTTTTCTCGTACTCCTCAAGAGATCTCAAAATGCGAAGTTCGTACCTTCTTAACTTCTGTTCTCGGTCTGATATAATTCTTGGTCCTTCCAAGATTTCCCTTCCCCAATACATGATGTCGAAGCTTTGCTATCATCTGGACGTTCTGCAATCCGGAACTCCAAAATATTCAAGGTGGACAAGCCGGCTGAAACAACACTAAACAAATACAACAGCCAGCTGGTTTGTGCACCGGGAAAACAAAAAGCACTCAAATACGCTCAGTAGCTCCCCGAAAACGCCAATAGGAAATGCTAAGTGTGTTGGATCATATCCCCTAGATAGCTCAACTCATCAAGAAGTTGTTGCATACTCGTCGAATGCGACACAGTTGAGTCATTATAAGATCCCAATGGAGACCGGAAACCTTGGTCGCGGTCTGCGGCCTCAAGCACAAGGGGTGACATATTCTTGGGAGAGGCGACCTGTTTAGACGTGGTGGTAGACTCGGTCTCATCTGTAGGCAGGCTGTAGTGTTGAAACTTGGACCAAGAAAAATCTGCATCTTTGGCACTGTCAAGGTCAACATGCGAGCTGGGAGCGGCAGAGGAAGGGAGCGAGCTAATCGTGGAGATGCTGAAAGCTGAGGGTAACGCATCAGCTCTTGGTGCAGGGTATTCTCGAACTTCCAAGTTGACCTTGGGCTCCTCCTTGCCTAGAATAACGATGGGATCCACTTCTCTCAGAGTGCGGTCCAACTCGACTGCAGGACTCATTGGTTCGAGATCAATGACACTTGCAGCAGAATCTGATGTCGGCGAAGATCTCGACGTGCTGCAAGTCCAGTCTGAAAAGCGACTCTGCACGTTGTTAATGTAACTATTGGTGTATGACTCCGTGTCAATGGTGGTAGCTGAGAAGTGGCTTTGAAGATTTGCAAGCTGCTCTTCAAATAACTGCCTTGGAGAGTCATCTGCGACACTGCTGGGGGGATAGGCCGACGAAGGGCTATTGGGAAGGGTGGGAAGCCTTTTCTCAAGATCGAGTCCATTTTTGCCATCATCCACCAAATTTTCACCCTCAATTTTAATAGCTGTGAGCGGCCAGACTGGAGTGTTAGACGTTGACGCAATCTCTTTTAGTGTTTCCATTGGTCTATATGCAGTGGTCGGGATCTCAGAAGACTTCTGACCTGAGGTTTCATCGAGCAGAAGGGAATTGCGTAATGAGGATGGCTCACGAGACAGCGATCTCTGCCTTCGGTGCTGTTGGAAGGACGTGATTGCAAGACCAATGTTTCCATCAATAGTCTCATCAAATTCTCGCCTCAGAACAAGCTCTCGAGCCGGTCCGACGGGTGAGAGCTCGGTAGCTTCTGGAATTGGTGGAGTTCGTGCCAGGGCAGTTCTCTTGGAAGAGACAGTGTTTCCAGAAGCTCCACGAACGTGAGCGGCAGGCAGGTCCTGGTTCGATGACGTTGATCGACCACGCTCGAGCGAGGTTTCAGGACTGGTCGACCTAGGTGATGCCAGAGCTTTGAAGGCACCGATGATACCGACCGACCGATTACTTCCTCGCGAGTTAGAACGACTATGTACGTCAACCGAGGGCTTCCTTGCAAGTCGTATGATTCTCAATGTGTTGGCACTTCCTGGCTGCGAACTACCCAGAGAAGAGGCGGATCTTCCTCTCCGAGAGCCTTCACTGACGGGTGAGCTCCCAGTAGACCACGTGTGCTGAGAGAGGGTCGGTGATGTCTTCAGACGCGGCAGTTTTGGTTTTGGAGGGACTGGGCGAGGGTTCATGAACTTGTCTGTTGGGTCCATGGTCCGGTATTCAGAGCTAGTAGAGCTGACACTGTCGTTTCGGGAGCGACTACTACTCAACGCAAAAGGGACATTCAACACATTAACCAGCTGTCCAGGTAGCAGGGGACAGGAAGTTGTGGATGGCTCAGCCGAATTGTGAAACTCTATATCGTCATCAAGCTTGTACTGTTCGACAATGTTAGGTGAGAACTTCTCCTTGGAGGGAAGGGGAAATGGGGTCTTACATAGTACCAATAAGTACCACCCATTTTGAGTCCACCGTCTCTGGGGATGCCAAGTGGCTGGGAATCTCCATCGCAGATGATGTTGGAAAAGCTATGACAGCCTGACCAGTGCTCTTGGCCCGTGCGTGAATCTCGTTGCATTGGGTAAGGGGTGGAGAAGTTGTCCCAGGAACCATAGAGGGCAACCGATATGGTTGAAGGAGGAGCACGACTGTTGAGAGAATTAGCTGTTTGTTTCCAAGGGCGATAGAGACCTATTATTTCTCTTGTTGGGGAAACATACACGAGAAAGGTAACGAGAGTAGTTGGCGCCATGTGGAATCATATAAACAAGGTCCCAAAACCCAAAGACAACCTGGAAGATAAGACTTTGCAAATTTGCTCTGACAACCGAAGAACTTGGCTTTTAAACAGCGAACGACCTTTTGGTGTTGGAGGCTGATCCAGCAGCAAAGATACCAAGGAAAGAGCGAACCAGGCAAGACGGTGGGAAACGTTCAAGGACGAACAGCGAGGAAGTAACAACCCGATGCCAGCGGGTTCGAAGCCACACAGCTGTGGTTGAAGATCAGGCAACAACAGCGTCGATTCAAAAAATTATATGCTCTGAGTCTGGACTGGGAGGCGTTCAGAATGACGCCACGGATGGAGTTAGTCTGGAAGAGTCTAGATTAGGATACTATTCGTGCAGTGAAGTTGAAACCGAGGACAAGCCTCAAACGGCTGTGTTGATCACAGCAATGGACGAATGCATGACAGGAGGTTCCAGTGGAACCGAGATGCTGAAACTTAGGAGGACAGGGCCAATAGAGAAGGACAGAGAAATGATTGGGAGAGGCGCGTGTTTGAAGAGTGAGTGAATACTCAGGAGCGATGTTGATATACTGCAGCAGCCAATGAGGATAGCAAGCACGGTAGCAGTACGAATCTGGATAGGCGCCTAGTGAGGATGATTGCAGGGGGGCGGTGCCAGGAGAATTTTGGGGGTGGGCGGCTGCTGAGGTGTTGGTGGGAAAGACTCGAGCCAACGACAGTAATGCCTGAGAGGATGTCGAACGAGTGGTTGAGAGAGGCCGACGGGATGGAGCCTTGTATGAGAGATGCACAGACAAGAGACACAGGCGAGATTGTGTGAGAGAGGGGGAGGACGAATGGTACAAATGTAAAAAGGTCGTCGGTAGACTACATATTAGTTTCTGAATGGCCCATGGCACAAGCCGGTGTCAAAACCGCAACAAGAAGGAGAGGGGAGAGGTGAAAGGTGACATGGCAACGGAAGAAATGGACGCTGAAAATCAGATATCGATTTTTAGTCAATATTCGAGTATCGGCCTCTTCCTGTGCCTCCTCTGGCTGCATTGAAGCGACGCCATCGAAGGCGTGTGCGCTGGGACCAAACCCCCCAGTCCTAGACTTCCCAGGACAATGGGGCAGACGAGCCAGATCGGAGAAACGACTCGTAACGAAGGGACCCTTGACGCCAAAACGGATACAGAGTGGACACAATGGATGCCGGAAGAGGTAACAAGCACCTTGGAGGCAGAGAAGATGGTGGATGATGGCGTTGTAGATGAGATGAACAAGCGAGAAACTGAAAAGAGGAGGAATCATGGAAATCAAGGACACGATGGGGGGACACGGTCCAATTTTGGAAGATCCTGCTGATTGGTCCAGCCGCGTTTAGAGTAAGCCTCTTCCAATTTAGTGCCGGGCCCCGGATAACGCGTTGCCTCCAAAGGCGTCGCTGTTTCTCCCCCATGTCCACAGCAACTGCCCTGGAACCACAAGAAAGTCCAGGGCAAGAACAGCCTCATTGGATTTGCACTATTATTACAGGAACGTGGCATCCGGAGTCCTATAGCAGTAATGAATCATGATTCACTCACACGTATCCAAGGAACCTACTTACATGCCCCAAACCTACCAGCACATCTATCCCTTAAGCAACTCCATCACACGTTACCCATCTCAAACACACCTCAAGCAAGTCAGCATCCTGCTCATTTATCACTCAGGAGGACGAGGTACATGACAGCCGGCAGAGGGGCCTGAAGGGGGACACCAAACCACAATCGACCAGTCCCTGAAACCAAGGCACTCCTCCCCTATTTTGGCAGACTTGGTGACAAGAACTAGGGACAGGGACTGCCCGAGACTGCCTGGATGGCCCCTAACCAGGGACTGTCTCTGCCCCTAACATGAACTACTTGAACTACTCGTCAAGGCCTACTTAGAGGCTGCCTCTATTTGGAGACTCGGCACTCGGCAGTCTGCCCAAGCGGCCGCACCACCATGTTGGCCTTTACTGCAAGCCTCTCCCTACCCAAAGGCGGCTAGCTGCAGCCTCCGTCTAGCCGCCAGAACATTTTCTGTGCAATTTGGACACTGCGATTTGGCCCCCTCTAATGTCTGGCCGCTGGCCTTCCGCTTGCCACCTGAACATAACGACTACTAGTTTTGGATCTTTGACTTTCCACACAATGAACACGTGAAAGCGTCGGAAGATCTGTGTGGTGTGAAGTCTGCAAATCCCAATTTCAATATTGAGATTTCAATACCAACCAATAGTGCACTTTACAGACTTACGAGGATGATCTTCTGGAATTACGAGTGTTCGCCGTTCAGGCTTCCCGGCCCAGGTCTGAGGCCAACTCAATCCACCGCCCCCAACCTCCACGGACTGGAGACATAAGGCACGGAGTACCTGGGAGTTTGCCTGACCACCCGCATGATTGCTCTACGAGAAGGGTACATGGACGGTAACATTGCACGGAGCACCTCGTACCCGAACCGTGACCGAGTACGGAGTACGTAAAACCGACTCAACGGACAATGGCAATGTAGGCGGGAAAACGCCTGGCTGAGTTTGACCAGATGTGGCGTCTGACTATTGTTCTCAATGGTTGCCATCTCGGACGTCGCCCGCGGCCACTGATAATGGAACGGTACAAGGTACGGAGTACACCACGGGCTGTCCGATCCTTAGGTACTCCGTACCTCAGGTAGGTAACTAATTCATACGTGCTCATGTTCATCTCTGAAGATTTTGGATGTCAGTAGCACATGACCAGTCGTTTCATGTGCTCACTAATTCAGCTCTTCAAAGCACCTCCTCCAGACACCCTGTGCTCCGTACTCCGTACTTCCGTACCAACCTTGTACACCAAGGACTCCGTCCTACAGCTGTGCCACAAGATCAATGCACTCAATCTACTCACCAAAACCAGCCTAGTACCCCTTGGCAGGACTCACGCTCAGACTCCAAAGAATCAAAGACCACGGAGTCTGGAAGATTCAGGGTCCAACTCCGCCTCAGCCCTACCAATCACCCAAACACACCCGTCGCACATTTAAACCAATCGCTAAAGCCGTCAACCACGTGCAGCACCAGAAAGCCTGTGAACTGAACCAAATCACCGACCAGCCTTGCCACACCGCAACCTCACAATCTACGACAAGGCTCTCATCCTCCTTCCTCCTTCCTCCTATGTGTCCATTCCACCCTTACGTGCGGGAGGAGGGAGTACCGATGTCATAGCCCGCACAGATACGGATACTGACGGGTGTAATTAATGTACTTTTGTTGCGCTGTGCCCGTTTCCTTCGTATGTCATGCGGCACTGTAGCCCAAAAGGTTTCCAAAGCTTTTCCCTGTGGAAGCTGAATCGCGGGCGCAGAGATCCAGCTGGCGGTTAACGAGTCCCGAGCCCCCTGGAATCAAGAGCGGGGAAATCTCAGAACGCGAGCACCCAAAGGGAGAACAGATACTATTCGAGAAGAAAATAAGCCCACAGCTTTTGAATGACATGTTTTTTTTGGGAACTTTTCAATTAATATTCAGCTTGGATTTCCCCGTTTCCCGCCACACTCTAGGAAATCTATCTGGGTACTTTGAACTTTCCCTCCCGCGCGGGCAGCGCCCGCCATCTCTGGTGTGCTCCGTAAAGGAGATGGGAAAGCAAAAGCAAAATGAGGCATGATGCGACTGCCGCGTAAAATGCGGATATTAGTTATTCAGTTGTTCGTCGTGTAGTCGTTCGTCTGCTAATAATACAATGGCCGAGAAGGAAATAAAGTGATCACAGGGCGATCCGCTCTGCTCCCCAAATCTTCGTTCTGTCCGTCCCGATTCCCTGCATTCGACCTTCTAGAGGCGATACAGCAAAGAAACGTAGCAGTAATCGTAATCGTACAATTCGAATTGTTGTTCTGGGGGGTTTTGCCGTCACCGTCAGCATTTCGAAACTAGCAACCCCGTTGGCCATATCGTATTGATATGTACAGGTCGATTGGCGTTTCTTGGTTTGTTTGACTGTTGCCACGATTTGCAAACACAAGCATGCATTCAGATCAGACGCTTCTCCGATCGTGTCGCCTGACAACGCTACCAAGGCAAACCTTCAGAAGACCCTGGGCGGTGAGTTCTTGGCCTTCCTCGCCGGTCCAGGGCACGGTGTCAACCATATCCCGGATATTGTAGGTTTCCGACAAGGCGTCGTCCAACTCTCTCAGATTCTCGGCGGCCTCGGGCTCGCGTCCAACCTGAAAGAATTGAACGCCAACCTGCCAGGGTTCGGCGTTGTACGAGTCGAGCCTCTTGGCGGCGCTCACGATCACGCTCTCGACATCGTCGCTGGGAACGCCATCGGTGACAACGATGATGTTGAGGGGCTTGACGGTTGCTTCGTGGCCGTGCGATTGGCGCTCGATCGACTCCGCCACCTCATTGAGGTAGGGTCTGAGGATATGGTTGAGTCTGGTTCCGGTTGGCGTACCACCGAGAGGTCGCACACTCTGGAATAGATTTTGGACCGCTGCTGTGGTTGTGATGTTGGTGTAGCCACCGTTGGTGGAATTAGGGTTCCGATGGTTTAGGAAGTAGATATCAATACCGTCTGCATCGTATGTGGTACAGATGGGAGCAATGGCCGCTAGTGCTGCCGATGTTTCTCTCCAGCTCCGTCCTGCCATACTTCCGCTGTCATCGATGAGAAAAATCGTGTCAAATTCTCTCAAAAATGCATATGGCGAATCGTCGCAAACTTGCATGGGTGATGCCAAATCTGCCGGACTGTTTGGCGCAGCTGAATATGGGGGTGGCGCACCGATGTTCTCTGCCGGTCTCGGTCTGCGCGTTGGTACGGTTGTGGCAAATGGGTTAGTGGAATCGTTCATCCTGCCCATTGGAGACTGGAATCCAACGGGAGCGTGTGGTGGAACTGCTGATCGCTTGGAGCTGAAGCGCTTGAGGAATGCCATTGTATTCCGGGGTCTGGAAGATGATGATGAGTGAAAGGTATCACGATGAAGGATGATTGGGTTCTCCATTTTAAAGGATTTTAAGTTGGAATTCTGGGAGTCAGAGATTGTAGTGACTGTGTTAGACCTGTGCTAGGCAGTTACGGGCTGGTGACTTTGAGCTGAGGCAGTTACGCTCGTTTGCTTGCGGGAGGTTACACTAGCTTCTCAAACAAAGAGAAGTGTGAAGCTGAGCTATGATTTGGAATCTTGGTCCTGGGAATGCAGAACTCTGGTCAACGAACAGGAAGATGAACCTGTACTTATACAACTCTTGTCTCTGAAGCCGGTGTGGATATGCTGAGAATGGCACGTGGCAAGGCACGGTGTGGTTCAACAAACACATCCACCACGATGTGTGCCTTGAGTTCGCCTATGATGTTCAGAACAATGGAGGATGGATGCGAAACGAATGCACTGCCTCGGATATCCTTCTTTGACAAGAGATATGCAGCGCGCATTTACGATCAGTGCACCCTCATGAATCAGATGAATAGACCTCTCAATTTCCAAGGTGGGATGCTTGACAATCACAAATCTTGAGTGGCCCAAAACCCACAACGAGGCGTTCTGGGAATGGGGAAGCACAGCCTGCTGGGTGCGCCGTCCAATTACAGAGGGGTGCGACCAAGCCACAATACTACTCCTCTTTGGGACTAGTGTCCAGTATAGTTCGCACGGCTGAGTCAAACTTGAGCCTGAAGGCGAGAACGAGCGCCCACAGCCTTTTCAGGCATTGAGGCTCGTCAAATGTACGAGGCACTTGTTGAAACCACCAGTTACTTCTCGGGCACGTGGTAGAGAGCCTCGTCTTCTGGCCGCAATGGTTCGCAGTTCCTTTCTTGACAGCCCAAAAAGGTCGGTTAACTTAGACGCAAGGTTACTAGTGGTTAGAGATGTTGTTCTCCGCCCCATCTCGTTACATCAAGCGCCTGACTCGTTTGATGTGGCCGGTCCTGACAGGATCTGGGGAAATGCCGCCAGGAATCCATGAGGGCTTAGAGAGCCATCCTGTGGCCTCACATCAGATGCAACTGACCACAAGGATACTGGACATAGCCACCTAAGACTTTTTTGCTTCTAGATATTCCTTTTCCAAGGTCAGCACGAGTAGGGCACAGGGTATCTCGACCCTCTAATCGACTCAACCAAACAAACCGGTCAAGGAGAGATACGAACCCATGATATCATCTGTGGAGAGGAACCGCATTCTACAGATCTGACAAGGACTTATCAAGGGACAGGTGAGGCGTTCATGGAAAAGTTTTGCCATGTCTGATGACCTAGTAAGCAGAATTGTGCAATGTATGCACATAACCTAAAACTAAGTGACTGTGAATCTGATATCTCCTTCCTTCGCTTGTTAATGATGTCAATCCATGTGGCCCCCAACGCCGTGCAATCTTGGTATCATGATGCTCCTGGAGTCTTCCTCAGAGATATCAACAATGTTCGCTATGTATGGTTGTGAAAAAAAGTGTTCTTGGCATTTTAGGTCATTTCGTCTTCTCTTAAGTTCCATCCCACTAGTGAGTGAACGCAGCGGCGCAAAGAATCACTCCACCTAGGATGCATATCCAATCTTGCTCTTTCGCCTTGCTGTATGCTTAATTGCTCAAATATTGATCAAAGAAAAGTATGTGGATTCGGTTCGATGATTCGAAGGTGATGTTGTTATCACGTGGTGTTGAATTGCGGCATCAGAGCGACGTGGTTGATGCCCTTCTTCAGTGACGTTTGTATTTCTGATTTGCCAGTCAGTTGAGTTCCAAAGTAATACGTGTGCAACAACGAGACGCCTGTAGGAGAATACAATAAATTGGAAGAAGCAATGCAGTGAACTTACCTCGTCCATTCGCCGTAGATTTCTTTTGTCCAAAGTGTTGCCCGCACCTAACAATGTCTGCCCCACTGCTTTCGTGGCTCCAATCGCTGGCCGCAAGATGATGGTTGGGCTCTGCTTCAAAACAGCTTTGGCTGCGCCAGTTGCGCTCCCACTGGCCATGACTTCCCCTGGAACTGCCACAATTGCATCCCTTGCAAGTAGAAGATCGCGCTCAAGACTAGCATAAGCTCCTCGCAACCCTTGCACAATCCCTAATGGCTGGTCGGCATAAAGTGAAATCTGGTTCTTGGTTTCTTCATCGCCTCCTGCGTCTTCTGGTGTTTCTCGCGTGACGAGTAGCTCCTCGGTGTTTTGAAGGACTTGTTGGGTTCCAATCGCCAACTTGGCGCCCAAATTCACTAGCTCCGTGGCCGTAGTTTTGGCAAAGGCCAAAGCCCCTTTCTGAATACTGCGGACAAGTCTGCCGTCCTTGCGATATTCTCGAATAGGGACTGCGATAAGATCCCTTACACCACTTGTCACATCCACAAAGGGTCTAATAGGAGCAAGTCCTGCCAAAACGGTAGGTAATTGATTTCGCTTCACATCAGGCGTCCAGATATTGTTGAGCATTATTCCCATCCGATCAAATCCAGAAACCCCGTAGAGAATAACACGACGCAAAACTATGTCAGCTCGGTCAAGAACAAAAAAATTCATGAATTCCGTCGTACGTCCGGAGCGCAAGCCTCCATAGTCCACCCTCTTAGGTTTGAAGTCAAGCCGTAGCTGAATTGGATTGACTTCTACTCGCTGGATAAACGGGGGATTCGAAGGCCCACTCGAGGGTGGAGCACTGTCATCCTTGAATTCGAAAAAGCGTGTGAGGAAGTCCAGCGCATCTTGATCAACGTGAAGCCTTAGAGGGAGGACACTGATTTTAAGCACGATCTCTGAGGCGTTAAGATCTGGCACGGGTTTGACATTGAGAACCTCAATATGGACCATATTCGTCCCAACCTCTCGTTCACCAGCGTCTTGCATGTAGGTCGCAAATTTCTTCCAGGTCGATGTGGGAACATGGTCGAATACTTCTAACATCTTGACTCGAATATCAATCGAACTTTCAACTTCCCCACTACCTGACGGAAACACAACCAAATCTGACGAGACACCTGCGAGCTCAAATGTCATCTTGTGATGTTTGCTGCGGTTGAGCCTTAGCTTTTTGGGTCGTGAAACTGTACTTGATTGGCGCCGGCTCGGAGTTGCAGTGACCGTCGTGCCAGTAGCATAACTACCTGTTTCACTGACCAAATCATCGATATCATGATTAATAGCATTCGTGAGATCCCTCGGGTCCTTGTTGGCTGGGATGCCAATATAGATCGAGTTGAACAGGAAATCACCAATGACAGACTCGTCCTCTTCCTCAGCGCCTGCGGACGGTCGACGGCTACCCTTTGGACGTCTGGCTAGAGCTCGTGTTTCAATGTCCTTCACTGCCTGGGAGATGGTGTCTCTCGTTGTTTGCCAGTCATAACCATCAAAGAGATTCCAAATTACATGGACATCCCTAACTCGGACCTTGAGTGGTGATCTATCAAAAAGCGTGTCGCTCGCAAGCCCGTAGGTATTCTGGGCGGAATTCCATCGATGGGCAGTGCCTCCCACTGAAGACTTTGGGGCAAAGTGGTCCTGTCTGAAATCTAGCAAGCTATGAGCCATCACACTCTGACTTAGATCATTCGTACTTGATGCCATGACATCAACGGGCGCGATATGAATGGATTCTGACATTGTTGAATGCCCGAGGTTGGATTCGACGTGACTGGCAGTCATCTCATCGTCAGCATCATCGTGCTCACGGTACATGTTGTCCATGAACCCGGCCTCTTCGGTGTCGTCATCATCATCCTCATCACTGAAGTCGTGCTCATACTCGTCTTCCTCCCTAAAGTGTCTGCCTTTGAGTGTCTGCTGCGAGGCTTGAAGGCCGAGTGCGGGTCCTGGTTCGGATACGAATGCATTGCCAGTGAAGGACGATAGCATATCCTGGATAGGGATTATCTCAGTTCGGTACTTCGCCACCTTTGATGGAGCGGCAGGAGGTGCAAGACCACTCAGAACTTGGATCAGAGTCTGGGTAGAATCAGCACAAGTTTCTAAGAAGAGCAGATTATTCCGAAACTCGACCTCGAGTCTCGTCTCGTGGTTGATTTTGTCGTCAATGACATTGACGACCGCCGAAGCGGAGGATATGGACCCAACTGGAACAAATCCTGCTCTTGTGAGGGTCTGGATCTGATCGTTTTCCTCGAAAAAAAGCTTGTGGTCAATATTCCCAGTATCTCGTCCGACAGATTCAGTGTCATTTATCACTAGGATGGAGGCTTTTTTGATCTCAAGATTCTCGATGGATCCATGTTTCTCGCTTTCATGGCGGATAATGGTGTCAGTCAGGACGAAAAGGCCTTTAGCAGGACCCTGAGCAGGATTAAGCGCTACAGCTGAGTCTCTAAACGTGAGAGAAAATCTGACTTTCCGCGAGAAAGCAGCCATATCAACACTGCTAGACGAAGATGGGCTTAATGGGTGTTGAGGAGATTGGTGCTGCGGAATGGGGTCCTGGGCCTTGATTCTCTCCAATAATGAAGTAACAGCCACAAGGGTCGGGACCTTGTACTCGAAACAAGTGTTGGACATCTTCATCCGCACGGTAGGCTCCATCTCATCCGCGATGAATCGACACATGATCATCGGTGGACCCATTACAGTATTGCTTTGGGCAGTTACTTCGCCTATGAGGACATCGTTATCTCCCCGTGTTAATGACCATGAGGCTATTTGGGCAGCCGCGAGTGAGGGGACACTGATGTTTGAGCTTTCGATCAATTCTGCCTTTAGTCTGAGTGGACCAAATTGTTGGTCTACGTCAAGTCGAACATCGAGTTTATTCACTAAGCCAAACATCAGAACGCCAGGACGGTCATCTTCAGGCAGGTACTTGGTGACCGAAGACAGTTTAGAGATTTCGTCAGCCACTTTGGCCAAGTGTGGCACCCAGCGAAAGCCTGTCGCGCCGGCTTGTAAGTCTCCAACTGTTAGGCGCAAGACAGCTCCTTTCCGGCGTTGCCTGATAAGAGTATCAACCATGATGTCGTCCTCCTGATCGTATTTATCCCGAGAAGGCGTGATCAAAGATAGCAGTCGATCTAAGTCATTATCGTCTGGGGTGTCTGAGTAATGTGCTTGGATGTTTCTGACCTTCACCCACGTTTGGCCCCAAGACCTAGAGCCTGCCAACAACGGCCCTTCGATGGCTGCTCCATCAATAGCCAGCTTGACATTGCTCTCACGGTAGACCGCTTTGAGGGCTGAGGTTTTGACTTGAATGGAAGACTCAGAACCGATCAACTCTAGCATGGATCCAGAGACGCGCACATCCACTTTCGGAAGCGAGGATATAGCATTACTTTCAGAGCGTGATCGATTCTTCGGATCATCGAATCTGACAGTCCGCTGTCTTGTCGTGTCAGATGGCGGAACAACCGTTGGGCTTTTAACCGTGTTTGTGGACATGATAGAGTTACCCAGGTCCAAGAGAGAGCTCAGACCACCACTGCGGCTGAGCACCTCGTCAATCACGAGTAGGTCCAGAACAATATGCACTGGTTTTATCTGCACGTCATAACGGCCGTTTGACATTTTCGAGACAAAATCATGTGGCCTAAGCATCGCGCTTGTGGCGATGGAATCTCGGACATTCATAGAGTCGACGAATGATAGCACGACCCTTGACCCATGGGTCATCACTATCTTCGACACCGTGACCTGTGAACTTCCACTAGGGTTGTTCGGAGGTGAAAAGATGATTGGCGATAGACATAATTTGAGCAAAGCCTGGCCCTCGGGGAGAGTCGATTCTAGCGATTGGAAGGGCAATTTTGTCGGCGCAAGCCGCGGCACACACTCACAGAGATGAAGGTTGAGTCTTTGAACGGTGACGCTAGGTAGTAACCGGGCAGACGTGGAGGATTCTGTTGGTTTCGCAGTAGCTGGAAATGCCTCGACCAGAGTTTGGGCAGTCTTTACAGCAACTTTACACAAGACAATGTCGAGATCTATCGAAATCTCTCCAAGCTCAAGAGCTGGAACAAGCATATCTTTGCCAGTATCACTCGGTTGTAGGATGTGAGATGCTCGTGGAGGCGGAAGTGGCCTTGGTGAAGACTGGCGTTCCTGGTTCGGGGGTTCTCCCTGATGGTCGTCCATCTCCGGAATGGTCAAGATGATGTAGGCGACGTGGACCAGACGGGAGCGGAAGAAAGACGCCAAGTTGTTATCAAGGACGCTTTCTCCATTAGAGACGTCTTCGTCCTCGGTAGCTTGGGCATCTTCCGAGTCTGGTAAACTTCCAACCGAGCCGGGCTGAGATGAGAGTTCAGCATCTGGTTGTGCAGATTCAGGAGGAGGTTCAGTGTTGCTGGGGTCATGATCGTTGATATCTTGAATCTGAGCTGGACTTGACCAGGCCCAGCCTCCTGGCATATTTTGGCCGCTCACCGCACTGAGATACATGCTCTCGGCCTCGTCATGAGTGAACATTCTAGATTCGGCTAAATTCTCGGAACTCGGGTGTTCATCAGGCGTTAGCCCAGGGGAATGGCCTCGATCGTGGGATTCCAGGACTTGTTCCGCATGTGTTCTATTATCGATTGAGTGCTTGTCAGATACAGGGCTCAGGCGTAATGGCTCGTCCGCAAGTTCTACAGAAAATATTTTTGAGTCCTCCAGTGCATTCGCTGCAAGGCCGATCCCGAGCCCAGAATTGCTCAATGAAGGAGAGGATAATCTTGAGTCATCGGAATCATGTTGAAAATCATTATCCCTCGAACGGCTAGGCCCACTCCCGTCACTGTGTGGCTCTGGGTGTGAAAGTCGAAGGCGAGAACGGGCGAGTTTGGGGGAGTTGAAGCCAGACGAGTCTGAGAATGCCTCCGAATCGGAGAGAATGAAAACTTGTACATCTTCAATTCGGATGGACCTGCTGGATTGCGTTGGAGTTTCGAGAGAATTGGATGTGGCAAGAGCATCAACAGAGATATTTCCCACTGTGAGCATGAACTTCGTCTTCTCTGACGAGCCAAGTCCATCTCCTGCAGAATCCATTTCCAGCACAACATTAATCTCACGGACTTTGACTGATAGCCTGTCTGCCACACCTTTGAAGAAATTGGCAACGAATGAAGGTAGAGACAACCCTCCCGGCATACCAAGGCCAACGTCATCAGCGGGCGCTGAAGAGATTGATTCTTGCAGGTACTGGGAGCGCGATTCTAATGCAGCCTGTAGTTCATCTCTTTCCCCTGGAGGCTCGGATTCCAAGAATGAGGCAGCTAGGTCCTCTGACGTGGGAACAACCTGTGAGAACTCCAGGTTGCGACCGCCTCGAGATCGAGTGCCTCGACCACCTGGGTCATGGATAGAGGATGAGGCTATCCGAGGAAGATTTGCCCGGTCGGTCGTACTCGGAAGAGACGCTCCTTTGGAGGGAGTGGTGGCCTTTGTATCATCAGGCTGAATGGCCACAATCACTTCCACGCCATCAACTTCAACCTCAATGCCGCTGATATGCAGGTCGGCGGGTAGGGTGAGCCGGAGCAACTTGATGGAGGCATGGGTGAGGACAAAGGTGGGAGGCAACTGCAGCAGGTCCTTGAGTTTTCTCACTTTGATGCCGACATTCTTAAGTTCGACGACGGTTCGCTGACCCCAAGTGAGGCCAAGGTTGTCGAGGTCTAGTTCATCAGAGTCGATGAAGTCGAGGCGAGTGAGAGCATATCGCAGCAGGCGCTTCTGGAAGTACGAAGGTATAAAGTAGGCCATTGTTCCGAGTGCAGGGACAAAGGCGTTCCTGGCGCGAAGGTGATCAAGGGCTCATTGTTGACATGGCAGGGTCGGGGGATAGGAGATATCTATCGCCTATTTTCGAAATGGATGGATGTCGATAGTCATGACATGCCTAGTAGTAGGAGGAGGGTTTGGGAGATACAGAGAAAGACGCGAGAGGGCGAGAGGACGGGCGGGCGTTTGTTCCCCGCAGGACTGGTTTACCTGCCTAGGTGGACGGAAGTTAGAAATAATAAAAATGTAATTGTAGGGATGTCGACGAGAAGTGAACAGAGGTGTAGGAGTTGTCCATGGTGCAAACGCAGCCAGACATTCTCGGACGTGGAGCAGATGGAGTAGATGGAATCAGGCATACAAATGGAAAGTCAACCAAACAGAGGCGCGGGCAGTGGGAGACGGGGCGATGGGCGATGCAGGGCCAGTTGGCAGTGGAAGTAAGTAGGAGTTCGGGCGGTGCACGGGCAGAGTCCAGTTGGCAGTGGGGGACCACCCGTCACGCGGCCACGACTCGCGACTCACAGAGCACGTGCACAGTTTGGACAACCGATTATGTCATTGTCGCATATCACATGTCATCCACCCATCACTGTTATCGATATCGCTATCAATCGTGTGGAGTCCTATCGATACCGACGTCGCTCACCCATTTATCGAGGTGTCAGTGGGAATTGTTTGACACATTTTCATCCAAGTTCATTTCCATTGTGTTGAAGCACTCAGCCCTCAATACTCCACTCTATCTCTAAGTATACCCATAGATATATCATCTACGGTAAAGCAGAGTTGGAGGAATAAGTGGTAAATGCTGCGCAAGACGTGTTGAATCCCTCGCCTATGCCTGTGCCCATACCTCACGCCCACTGGAGTTGAGTCGAGCTTGGTTGGTGGAAGATATTTGCAGATACATATCAGTGCCCTGGAATCTCATTCAGTCATCATCCTCGTCGTCATCGTCGTCATCTTCCTCTTCCTCGTCCTCATCGGAATCCTCCTCCTCGTCGCTCTCTTCCGCTTCCTCCGGGTATTCTAGGATAATCCATTCACACCATTTTTCCCACTCCGACCGCCACTCCCGCAATAGTTTAGACTTGGTTGTCTTGCCGAGGTAGCCATCAGTAATTGCCTTGGTCCACTCTGCAGCCTTTTGATCCTCTATCGCGCACCACTTGAGTGAGTTCTCAGCCATGGTCCCAAGGCCTTCAAGCCCAAGGTTATCAAATGCCATGTATGCTTGCCAAAAATCATGGGACAACCCATTCTTCCCGTGTCCGAGAATAGCAGGATCGTCGTTGTTCATCGAAACCGAAACCCCCCTTGAGAGTAGAGCTGGCAGTGAATGTCCCAGGATGCTGCTCGAAAGCCGCAAAATCTCGTTTGATATCGGGCAGCTCTCGATCAAGATCTTCTTTTCTTTGACCATATCAATCAGCAACGGGTGTTTGTATAGCGAATAGCCGTGCCCTATTCTCCTAGTACCCAAGAGAATAGCATCGAAAAGATTGTTGTCCGTGCTGTCTCCATCTCCAAGGCATTCACCTGCGTGGAAGAAGAATGGCAGGTCCACGCCAGCTTCCGCGCATTTCTTCCTGAACCAGAATATCAGAGGTGTCAATTCGGTCAAAGTCTTGCCTATATCCTCCTGGGCCACGAAATCGAATCCACAAACAAGATGGGGAAACTTCTTCTTGATACGAATACACTCCTTCATGCCATCAACTTGTGAGCGGGTGTCCAAGCTCCGTATGACAGTCCAGATCATCCGTGCACCTTTGAAGTTCTTCCCCGCCTCTGTCTTCTTGAATTTCTCAATCTCCTCACCAAAGGCAACGAAAAAGTCGTCAAACCGTCCCACTTGACCCTTTGTTTGGCCTTGTTTGCGATACTCGAATCGAAATGCAGTCCTGAGGTCAACATAATTGATCCCATCGGCTGCCAACTGTCCCAGCAGTCTTTGAAAGCCTCGTCGGAAAATGGGTTCGTAAAAAAGCATCCATCCAATGTTTACAAAGGTGCTCTGGAACTTCCGCCAGATTGCATTTAGACCATGATGATGACACAGCGATTCTTCAGCCGTCACTGTACATCGATGAAGAAGCCATTTCTTGAATGTTGAATCATCGTCCGGGAATGTCCGCTGTGCTTCTCTGATTGGAATGGGTGTATTTGCGGCATAGTTGGCATTCCAAATACTCCCCGGGCTCTTCTGCTTCTTGATCTCTACCTCAGGATAGTATCTTATCTGGAGAAGACCTTTGTCCCGCTTTTCACTGTCGCTGAGCGCTTCAGGTGCTAATATGCAGAAGCCTTTCTCAGCCAACGCCTGGTCAATTAGCCATTCAATGTCAATCATAGCATCAAGATGGGCGTGCAACAGAGCACCCTTTGGCATTCTCTCAATAATCTTCCACAATTCAGTAGTCTCAATGCGGTCACGCGCTAGAGTGAACATCATGCCAGGATAGAGATTGCCGCCGTTCTTCTCGGCAAGACTATCTTCGAATTCGGAGGTCCAAACCTCTCGTAACTCTCGCCGGCGGATGGAGGACATGATCTTTGCAGCCTGTTTGGCCATGGGGGACATGGTCCGTTTGAACAGGTAATCATGTCTTTGCTTCTTCTCTTGTTCAATCAGCGCTTGCTTGCCTTGCATGTACTTTTGAATGAACGGATCTTCAACTTGAGGGATACCCTCTTCGAGTTCCCACTCAAGCTGTGAATCGATAGAGCAATCATCAGAGAGATCTTCGATAGCCATGATGGCTCCCAGTTCGCAATTCACTAGTGATGAAACAGGTCCTTCCTGGCGGCAATAGGGCTATTAGTGCCAGTGTTATTTAGTCTTGATAAAGAAGGAGTGAACTGATCAGGGAAAGTGTCTCGTGTGACGCATCGTATGCTCGTCTTACCCAGTAAGGCCAGCGATCTCTTGGCACAAAACACCCCGCCTAAAAAATTGTGTGTGGGCGTCCTCCATCCCCCTCACCTCCCACTTATCTATGTACATGTATAGATAGCACCACAGTCCGCACACTGCCAGGGATGAGCCTCGGATGATGGTAGCGGAATCGAGTTCTATGTTGACATTCTTGACTGTCAACCAGAGTCCTGGGTCGTTTGCTGATCAAACAGTCCGCACACTCCGTACCATCTCACAAGACTTGTTACCTCTTGCACTCCTGCAACGCACCGTTTGCCTTTCTCCGTCAACAGAGGCGCATCGACACGTTCGTACTTCTCCTTTGATATCTGGCGATTCGAGGACAGACCTCATATCCACAGAATTCTGCGTCGTCCCGATTATTCGTACTACGATGGGCCTTGCACAACACTTAGGCCTCCCAGAATCAAGCGCAGGGCTCACTTCGCCGCGATCGCAGATGGTTGAAAAGAAGCTGATGTCGCTACATACATCGCTATGCACAATCCTTTGAATTAATTCTCAGAAGGAAGTTGTGATTTGGATTATATATTGCAACGGCATGGCTTTTAGCAGAGTTCAGTCGGGCCAGTCACTGGTATCAGTGTCCTTGAGGTCTCAAAGAAGAACCGTCTGGGTCAATGCCATACAATACTCGGGGTCTCATCCTCTGAGGCGAACATCACTCGATCGTTAGAGGATCATATTAACAATGCCTAAGCTAGGATCAATTGGACTCGCATCAATGGGAGTTGAAGGCCCAGTGCGACCTGATTTCGCTAAGTCGAACGATAGATGTCGATCTCTTTTCACATGGCAACCCTGTGGAAGTTGTGAGAGTCGAAATGGAAGTGTTTTATTCCATCTAAGCCGGTTTGTCGCGTGTCGGACAATTTTGGCCCCGAGCAGCACCCGAGGAAAGCCGCTTTCCACGCGGGTCTACCGATTGGCTCGTAAACGTCAAGGTTCTCATTGGATACATTCGTATTCAGCACCCAGTCTGGACTGACAATCCCAGGATCTGGGTCAAAGATATAGATTACGATTTCACCGACCAAGAGCAGATCGTCATATACGATCATGTACGATCATATACGAGCTGCAAGGCTAGAAGTTCCAGCCACTCTTCGTAGAATGCAGGCGTCTCATTGGATATTCTACATCTACCCAGGTTGCCTCCGTACGTATACGACTGTACAGCCTGCTCTGCTCGCTTTTAGCAGTGGCTCTTCTATTCAAGAGACGTCATGTCTCAATTTCAAGAGAAGTAATACGAGCGAGAGAGGGAAAAAACTATATTAAACGAGATGACCCTACACAGTCATCTGGAAAATCTTCCATACCATCAGCATCTCCTCAACCTGTAATCTATTCTCGAATACTTCCCCAGTTTCTATCCACCTCAGCACCACCACCATGAAATCTCTATCTAGCATTCTCCTACTTACCAGTATCACAATATGTTCAAGGCTATGCAACAGTATGGCAATATCACCCCGAGAAGTTGCAAAAAGCAGGTACGCAGACAGACAATCCTTCCCACTCGTGGATTCCTTGATAACACTGTTTCTTCCACCAGGTTGAGTACTTCGAATAGCATCACAAGCCAGCTCGAGCAGCTGCGGCTCGAATATGACTTCCCCGCACTGGGTGTCAGCGTCGGACCGCACTTCAAGGGCGCCGTGGTTGGCACACGCAAAGTACATACGAACGTCAATGCAACCATGCACGACATCTACCACATCGGCTCCAACACGAAAGCCATGACGGCCACAGTCATCGCGATCCTAGTCGAAGAGGGCATCTTCTCGTGGAAAACAACCCTTGGCGAGGTCCTGACAGACTACAAGATGCTCGACGTCTACCGAAACGTGACCATCGAAATGCTCACCTCCCACCGCAGCGGCATCACGGACGACTCGGTTCAAGAGGAGGCTTTCCTCACCTCGCTCGTCAACATCTCTGCACCAGCGGGCAGAGTATCAATGGCGACGCGGACTCTCGCATCCCCTTCGAACAGCACGCAAGGCGACTGGGTATACGCGAACATGAACTACATCCTCGCCGGGCTAATCGTCGACATCGTAACAGGAAAGCCCGTTGAAGAGATCATGGGAAAGAAACT
>Ga0105239_10000662_pt1 | contig 49050 bp, 35 predicted proteins | sample KBSC44metaG_FD_92761 | JGI IMG/M metagenome (GOLD analysis project Ga0105239, IMG submission 92761) | Corn rhizosphere microbial communities from Kellogg Biological Station, Michigan, USA - KBS C4-4 metaG | ecosystem: Host-associated > Plants > Roots > Rhizosphere > Soil | place: Michigan, USA...
TATTACATCGTCGTAAACGGTGCAGATGGCGCTAAACAAGTCTCTAAGTTCTTGATCGCAAAGTAAATACACCATATTTTAGTATAAGCCGCCCCGACAGGGGCGGCTTTTTTTGTGTACAAATGGAAAATAAATGGTGTGTGTTTGCAGTTATTGAGACAAATCCACTATCCGTCTACTATGGGACGCCCCGATCCATTCCTGTTGAAAAACCTGTGCCTTGCCTTGTGCATAGGAATGCTGATCCATAGCCGCAGCTACGGTCAATGCCAGAATTTCCTGGCGACAAAGTCCTACGACACCACGCTGAGCAACACCGGATTTGCCGTTTACACCCTCCCCTTCCCGCAGTTCGACCCCGACTCGGGCCTGCTCATCTCCGTAAAACTCTCCGCCAACGTCACCTCGAGTTACGGATTCAACCTGACCAATCTCAATCCCACTCCGGCTACCTACGATATGACCGTCGGCCAGGAAGATATGTATATGGTCTCCGGTCGCAGCTCTGTGGTGAGGATGACGCCGAAGCCCGTCGGCACCTACACCCTGGGCTCCGGCGAATCCGAATCCCATGCCCCCTTCCCCTTGATGTCCAACAATGTCACCGTCGACAGCATCACCGACGCCACCGGCCCCTTCATGGGCAAAGGCGCTATCAGCGTCAAATACATGTCCTTTACATACACCAGCCTCCTGGCGTACAACAATCCCGCCTACACGTTCAGCAGCTCGACAAGCAGCGCGACGAAGTTCTCGATGACCTACCTGTATTGCCGCACCGGCATTGTCCTCGCGACAGACCTCACCCGCTTCACCGCTACGCTCGCCGCCCCGTCCACCGTACAGCTCGACTGGTCCGCTGTCAACGAAACGGCCGGCCGCCAATATGAGGTCCAACGCAGCGAAGACGGACATCTCTTTACGACGATCGCGACGATGAACTCCAACGGCGACCTCAGCGCTGCCAATTATACGTACAACGATATCCTGCCCAATGGCGCCCACGGGAATGTCTTCTATCGCCTGCAGATAAGTGACAACGGAAAATTCACCTGGTCACCCGTAAAACAGGTGTCGGTCGAGACTCCGGGAAAAAGTCTGCGCATCTATCCTAACCCGGCAACGGATCATATCGATATCGCCACCGGCACACCTAACGGCGACTGGCAGGTGGATATCCTCGCTGCCTCCGGCGGCCTCGTACAGCGCGCGGCCTTCCTTCAATCCAATCTTCTTCATTTTGCCTTCGGCACGCATCTGTCCGCCGGCACCTACTTTGCACGTATCACAGATCTTCGTGCCCAGCGCGTATTCGTTTCCTCTTTTATCGTCCGCGATCCCAATTGACGATAAGGGAAACCTCTAGAGCGCAATGATCACACAAAATAAAATTCGTTTGTTCGAAGTTATTAGCGCGGAATCCCAAATGAATGGTCCCTATGAAACCGTGCAGAATCCAATATCCCGGGGTGTCCATACCCCTGTTGCTGCTCTTGTTGATCAGCGCTTCGTCTCTCTTCCCCCTTCGTCTTTCCGCACAAGGATGCGGCGGTACGCTCGGCTCCTATGTCTATGACACCGTTGTCATCCGCACGGATCCGCAAGACCCGCCTTCTTTCGATTATCAGGTACCGCTGTTCCCGCAAAGCCAGACCTCGCTATATGCGATGACGATCCAATCACAGGTGTCGGTCAATCCTACGCTGGTGATCCGGAATCAAAAAGGATCTCCGGCCGGCGCATCGACCATCGCCCTTTACCGATCCGATGATGTCCTCAACAATGCCACGGGCGAAGATATCTTCGGCGCTAATACGTTCAGCAGGCTCTGGACCATTCCGGCCCTCGCGGATCAGCAGCAGGCTGCCCTGACCGCCGCCCACCCGATCGTCGGCTACTCGCTCGTCTATGACTCACTCACCACGATGGACCGAACGCTCGACAACGGATCCTACTCGGGTACGGGATCACAGAACTACACTTACAACACCACCACGGCGCTCAACATGCCCAATTACTATTCGGTAGTCACCTATTCGGATACCGTCCGTTTCAAGGTCACCTATTTCTATTGCAGTCCCGGCGTTCTCGCCAATGATGTCCTGACCTTTACCGCGGTGAAACAGAATGACGGCACCGTTTGGCTCGGCTGGAGCACGACCAACGAAAAGGCCGGCCGGCAATACCAGGTGCAGGTGAGCAGTGATGGCTCGAACTTTACCCGCTATACGACCGTCGAGTCCGACCCGGTTGCCGCCGATGCCTCCTATACTTATTCCTATCCCGTCGATCCCACCGCCACCGGGAGACTGTATTTCCGGCTCCGGATCGTTGACGAATCGGGCGCCGTGAGCTTTTCGGTCATCCGGATCATCGATCTCGATCGTGGATTGCAGGCGGTGAAAAACAACTTTTTCCTCTATCCCAATCCTGCCGTCGACTATATCAGCCTGAACATCCCCGGTAGCCCTCAACCCTGGCAGGTGGATATCATCGCTGCCGACGGCCGGCTGATACAACGCAACCGGTTTACCAACACGAGTACACCCCGCATCGCCTTTACTCACCAGCTTCCCGCCGGAACCTATTTCGTCCGGGCTGTGAGTGGCAAGCCCGGCCAACGCTATACCCGCTCGTTCGTAGTGCGCTAAAAAATACCGCCGTTAAGCACTAATTTTACGCATGCGAAAAATTATACTGGGGCTTGCCGTCAGCCTCGATGGTTTCATCGAAGGACCCAACGGCGAATACGACTGGTGTTTTACCGACCAGGACTACGGCCTACAAGCGTTCTTCGAGCACGTAGACACAGTTTTTTACGGGCGCAAGACCTACCAGCAGTTTCAGACTATGGGCGGAACGCTGCCAGGATGGCCCACGTTCAAGGAATATGTCTTTTCCCAAACGCTGAGCCCTGCCGATCTGAAGCCGGGCGTGCAACTGATCACGGAGGTTTCCAAAGAGGCCGTCGACCGAATACGCCAGGAACCGGGCAAGGATATTTGGCTCTTTGGCGGCGCCAGCCTCACCGCCTCATTATTGGAACTGGGACGGGTCGACGTGCTTTGGCTGGCCGTGCATCCCATTCTGTTGGGCTCGGGTAAACGGCTTTTTCCCCCCAACGACTCCCGCCGTCCGCTGCAGTTGCTGGACTCGAAAACGTATTCAACAGGCCTCGTATCCCTAACCTATGCGTTCGTCTGAACCGGCGGCTCCTTAACTTTGTTTCAATACCATGCTAAACCTGCCCATCTATCTCGACTACAACTCCACCACCCCGGTCGATCCCCGGGTGCTGGAAGCTATGCTGCCCTATTTCACGCAGAAGTTTGGCAACGCGGCCAGCCGCAGCCATGCTTTTGGCTGGGAAGGGGAGGAGGCGGTGGATATCGCACGCGAACAGGTGGCCCGGCTGCTTGGCGCGGAGACAAAAGAGATCGTCTTCACCTCCGGTGCAACCGAAGGCGATAACCTGGCGCTAAAGGGAGTCTTCGAAGCCTATGCCTCGAAAGGCAATCATCTCATCACCGTCGTCACCGAGCACAAAGCGGTGCTCGACGCGGCGCATCATATCGAACGATTGGGCGGAGAAGTGACGTTCCTGCCTGTAAACCCCGAAGGCTTCATCGACCTGGGTCAGCTGGAGGCCGCCATCCGCCCTACGACCGTGCTCATCGCCGTCATGTATGCCAATAACGAGATCGGGGTGATCCAGCCGATACCGGCGATCAGCGCGATCGCCCGGCGGCATGGCATCCCGTTTTTCACCGACGCCACCCAGGCGGCGGGAAAAGTCCCCGTCGATGTCAATGCCGACGGCATCGACCTTCTCACGCTTAGCGCCCATAAGATGTATGGCCCCAAGGGCATCGGCGCCGTCTATGTGCGGCGGCGCGACCCGCGGGTGCGGTTGACGGCACAGATGGACGGGGGCGGCCACGAACGGGGGATGCGCAGCGGGACGCTGAATGTCCCCGCCATCGTCGGCCTCGGCATGGCCTGCGAAATTTGCGAACGGGAGATGATCGCGGAAGCGGCGCGGGTAGCACGGCTGCGCGACAGACTGGAGACGGGCCTGTTGGCCATCGATGGCGCCCGGGTCAATGGAAGCCGCGAATTCCGGCTGCCGCATACGACCAACCTCTCCTTCCCCGGCGTCGACGGTGAGGCCCTGCTCGCCGGACTCGGCAAGGACGTCGCACTTTCTTCGGGTTCCGCCTGCACTTCGGCCTCCATGGAACCCAGCTATGTCTTAAAAGCGCTGGGTGTTGAAGATCAGCTCGCCCACAGTTCTTTACGCCTCGGGCTGGGCCGCTTCACCACCGATGAGGAAGTGGACTATGCCATCTGGCGGATCAGGGAAACCGTGGCCAAACTGCGGGAACGGGCGATCCAATAAACATTAGAAATTATCCATATTAATTAATTACAATAATTCATAATATATTTTTTGGCCCCAAAAGCCCACGAAGAGGCAAAAATAAAGATGAAAAGGGGAAGGGATATTCCTCAGCCTTCAAAAGCAATAAAAGTGGTGAAAAACGCGACATGATCGCAAGAAGGTAAATGCCCTAAAACAAAAAACCCGCCTGACTAAGGGCGGATTTTTTCATGCAGTTGGTTTCGGTTGAATGTCTTTTGTGACTCCACCATAAATATGTTATTTCGAAGGATGGGCTTGATGGCAAGAGTATGCGAATATAGGGATTCCTTTTAATCTACCCACTTTTCTTCAGCCTAATTTGAAAAAGTTTTTTCACATTTCACTTTTTACAATATTTTGATTTTCCCCGGGGAGCCGTAGGCCCACTGGGAAAAAATCAACATTATAACATACTTTCGCGTCTATGTGGGCTGTATGCAAAAAGGAACTCCGCCAATTCTTTAGTAGTCTTACCGGTTACATCGCCATCATCGCTTTTCTGCTCCTCAACGGGCTTCTGCTTTTCGTTTTTCCCGACACGGATATCCTCAGCTTTGGCTACGCCACGCTGGACAAGTTCTTCGAGCTGGCGCCCTGGATCCTGCTGCTGCTGACGCCCGCAATAACGATGCGCAGCTTCTCCGATGAGTTCCGCATGGGCACCTTCGAAACCCTGCAAACAGTGCCGCTGACCCGTAGCCGTCTCGTGCTGGGCAAGTACCTGGCAAGCCTCGTCGTCGCGCTGATCGCAGTATTGCCCACTCTCGTCTATTTCCTTTGCATTCAACGGCTTTCGGGTCAGGGCGGCATCGATACCGGCGCCACCATCGGCAGCTACCTCGGTCTCATCTGCCTGGCGGGCGTGTTTACGGCGATCGGTATCTGGTGCAGTAGCTGGACGACCAACGCCGTCGTGGCCTTTATCGTCGCAGCCTTTGCCTGCTTCCTGCTATATAGCGGCTTTGGCGCCATCAGCGCGCTGCCGGTGTTCACGGCGGGACCCGACTACTACATCAGCATGCTCGGCATCGATTTCCACTATCGCAGCATCAGCCGCGGCGTCGTCGATGCCCGGGATATCATTTATATCATCAGCATTATCTATCTCTTTCTTTACCTGACCGGAAGACACCTGGAGGCCAGACGCCTCGCAGGACAACGTAAGCGCGCCTGGGTGCAGCCGCTGGTGCTGGTGTTGGTGCTCGCGTTGGTCAACCTCTCGGTTGCTCATGTCCACTACCGCTTCGATCTCACCCAGGAACATCGTTACACGCTCAGTCCCAATACCAAGCAGATGCTTGCCCGCGTGGACGACAATATCCAGGTGGATTTCTATCTCGCGGGCAACCTGAAGGCCGGCCTTCGCAAATTCGCGCGCAGCACGGACGATCTCCTGCAGGAATTCAACGACTACTGTGATGGGAGGATCCGCATCCACACCTTCGACCCATTGTCGAACCTCGACGACAGCGCCAAGGTCCATTTTATCGATTCGCTGCGCCAGATGGGTATCCAGACGATGACACAGGTGGCTCAGGCGAAGCGTGGCGATGAAGAAAGCCAGCGGCTGGTGATCCCTGCAGCCATCATAAGATATAAAGACCGCAGCTACCCGGTCAATCTCCTGACGGGCGTGCAGGTAGGCAACGCCGGTCAGTCGACTGAGCAGTTGTACACCAACGCAGAAACCCTGTTGGAATATAAATTCGGCAGCGCGATCGACAAGATCACGACGAAAGAGGTCCCCCGGGTCGGCTATGTCCTGGGCAACGGCGAGCCGCTGGACTATCGCGTGTACGATGTCATCGAAGACCTTCGCCATAACTACCGCTTCGGCGTCGTCCCCTTGGACAGCGTCGCAATCATACCCACCGACTATAAGGCGCTGGTGATCGTAAAACCGACGGAGAAGTTTACCGAACGCGAGAAGCTCACCCTCGACCAATATTTAATGCACGGCGGGCAGATCATCTGGGCCATTGATAACCTCCACGCAGAAAAGGACAGCCTCCGGCAGGAACAGGGGACCATCGCTTATGACCGCAACCTGGACCTGGAAGATCTCTTTTTCCGCTACGGCGCACGGATCAACAAAGACCTGGTCGAAGACGCCGGGCAATGCGCCAGCATCTCGCTCGTGGTGGGAATGCAGGGCAACAAACCACAGATCGAAGCGCTGAAATGGCCCTATTACCCACTGCTCAACGGGAGCCTGACGCATCCTATCTCCAAAAATCTCGACCCGGTTCTCTCGGAATTTGCAAATTCCATCGACACCGTAAAGGCGCCGGGGATTAAAAAGACGGTATTGTTGCACACCTCCGCCAATTCCCGCCGGGTAAGCACACCGGCGCTGATTACTTTCGATGTGCTGAAGTATAAGGATGACATGCGGATGTTCCCCGAATCGAACATCCCCGTGGCCCTATTGCTGGAAGGCAAGTTCCGCTCGCTGTTTGCCAACAGGTTGTCATCCTCACTCGCCGATAGCCTGGCCAATGTCTTTCACACTCCCTTCGTATCCGAGGCGACGGCCCCGACCCGGGTGATCGTCGTAGGCGACGGAGATATTTTTATGAACGAAGTGACGGAGCGCGGGCCCCTGCCGCTGGGCCTTAGCGAGGCCAATGCCTTCACCTTCGCCAACAAGGACTTTGTAGACAACTGCGTTGAATACCTCGTCAACCCCTCCCGTATCCTCGAGACGCGATCGAAAGACTTTACCCTCCGGCTGCTCGATCCTGCCAAGGTAGAGACCGACCGGGCCTTCTGGCAATTCATCAACATCGGCCTCCCCGTCCTGCTGGTGGTCCTCGGCGGTTATGGTTACCAGCTCGTCCGCCGCCGCCGGTTCACCCGGGCTTAAAAAAATCCGGCTTCGGTCAAATCGTCGGTTCCACAGCCAACCGTAACCTTTCGATATGCGTTTGCTCAGGGCAAAAGCCCATAATGCAACCATGAAAGTCTACCATTTTACTCTATTGTGCGTAATGCTGGCTTCGGCCTGCAGCCGAAGTTCCGGCGGCAATTCCATGATGCCGGCGGGTCTGCAGGCCATGATGACCGGCAAATGGACGATCAACACCGTCACGCTCTATTATTTCGATTCCACGGGCGCGCCTTTCGGCACAGGGAAATTTGTAGACCAGGTTCCTTCTGGATACTATTATCAGTTCAATAGCAACAGCACCTGGACCGAGATCCTTGCCGATTCCCTCTCGATCAACGGAATGGGCGGCACTTATTCCATCGCGGGTGACAGCAGCTTCACCCTGGTGAACCCGGCGGCCCCGGCGCCCGAACCCTGCCACATAGATACCCTGACAGCGAGCACCTTTGTCTTTTACCACGAACGGGGTACGCAGTATAACGGGGTTACGCCGGGCTACATCCGCTATCTCTTCCATATGACACGCGGGAATTGAGGGGTATGCTGTATCTTTAGGGCACAATAGATGGCATGAGCCCACTCACAGTAACGTATCTTACCTTTGGCGTTGTTCTTTTACTGGCTATCATTTTCGATCTGGGTCTGCTGAGCAGGAAGGAAGCCACCATTTCGATAAAGAAGGCGATGATCCAAACGCTCTTCTGGGTGGGCTTGGCGATGGCCTTCTTTGTCTTTCTCTGGTTTGAGGACGGCCACAAGGTAGCCCTCGAATATTTCAGCGCCTACCTGATGGAGTGGAGTCTCAGCATCGACAATATCTTCGTCTTCATCCTTATCTTTTCTTTCTTCCGCGTTAAACCCATCTACTATGCCCGCGTACTGCTGATCGGGATCATGATGGCGATCATCCTGCGGATCATCTTTATCACCGTGGGGATCGCGCTCGTGACCCGCTTCCATTGGCTGCTCTATGTCTTTGGCGCAGTCCTGATCTATACGGGTCTGACCATGTTCTTCACCAAACACGATGAGGAGGTGAACGTCGAGGACAACACGGTCTATAAGTTCCTCAAGCGATTGCTGCCGCTGACAAGCAGTGACGGCGGGGGAAAGTTCCGGGTGATGATCGATGGCAAGCAGCGGTGGACAACGGTGTTCGTCGTGGTTGTTCTGCTTGCGACAACCGATATCGTTTTTGCCGTGGACAGCATCCCCGCGGTCTTCGGGATCACCCAGGAGAAGATCGTCATCTACACCTCCAATATCTTTGCCGTATTGGGTCTCCGGTCGCTGTTCTTCCTGCTGCGGGGTGCCGTGGATCAGTTCAGTCATCTTCAACAGGGCATCGCCGTCGTCCTGGTCTTTGTCGGACTCAAGATGCTGGTAGAATATTTCGACGTGGTGATACCCGTGTATGTGTCCCTGCTGGTGATCCTGGTATGTATCGCGGGCGGCATCCTCTATTCCCTCTGGGTGAACAAGCGCAAAAAGGCTAAAGATGGGGTATAGCATCACCCATATCAATGATATTGTCGGCGGCCGGCTGGTGGCCGGCGGCGCCGATGAGAACATTGAACACCTGCTGCTCGACAGCCGTCGCCTCATCTTCCCCGCAACTTCTCTGTTTTTTGCCTTAAAAGGCCCCAGGCGAACGGGGGATCCGTTCGCAAAAGAATTGTACAAGCGGGGCGTCCGGAACTTTGTCCTCGAACAGGAGACCGACCTGCCCGGCGCCAACCAGGTCATCGTCAAAGACACCCTGACCGCCCTGCAACGCCTGGTCGCGGAACATCGCAGCCGGTTCTCGATCCCGGTCATCGGGATCACAGGCAGCAACGGCAAGACCATCATCAAAGAATGGCTGAACCAGCTCCTCGAAGCAGAATATCACATCGTCCGCAGCCCCAAAAGCTATAACTCCCAGACCGGCGTCCCGCTAAGCGTCTGGCAAATGGGCCCCCAGCATCAGCTGGCCCTCTTCGAAGCGGGCATCTCCCGCCGGGGCGAAATGGAACGGCTGGAGCCGGTGATCCGCCCGACGATCGGCGTATTCACCAATATCGGCGAGGCACATAGCGAGGGGTTCGGCAGCCTCGAAGAAAAAGCGGCCGAGAAGCTTCGCCTGTTTGACAATGCGGAGGTGCTGATCTACTGCAGCGATCAACCCGAGTCGGAAACCGCGGTACGCACCTGGGCAAAACGGCGGGACCAATACCCGGAGATCTGGTCCTGGGGGCATCATATCGACGATCTCGTACGCATCGATTCACTCGTCAGGAACGATGGCTGGACCACCCTATCCATCGCCAACCACGCCCGGGAGATCACCTTCTCGATCCCATTTACCGATGAAGCTTCGATAGAGAATGCGATGCATTGCGTGACAGTAATGATCTATCTGAATATCCCTGAAGACAGGATCGTTGCCCGCCTCGCCCGCCTCGCCCCGATCGCGATGCGGCTCGAGCTGAAAAGCGGGATCAACCACTGCTCGATCATCAACGACAGCTATAGCGCCGACCTGAACTCCCTATCCATCGCACTGGACTTTCTCTCCCAGCAACAACAGCATAACAAACATACGGTCATCCTTTCCGATCTCCTCGAGAGCGGCCGGGATGAGAATCAACTCTACGCGACCATCGCGCAGGCCCTCGGCCAAAAGCAGGTAGACCGGCTGATCGGCATCGGCCCGCGCATCGGCGCTCACGCATCGGCCTTTGCCCAGTGGTTCCCGGGCGAGACGGTATTCTTCCCTACCGTGGAGGCCCTCCGCGCCGATTTTGCCCGGCTGCATTTCCGCGACGAGACGATCCTCATCAAAGGAGCGCGCGTTTTCGAGTTCGAAGAGATCGACCGGCTCCTGACGGAGCAGATCCATCAAACGGTGATGGAGGTCGACCTGAATGCAATGGCTCAAAATTTGCGGCAATTCCGGCAGTTGCTTCAGCCCGCGACAAGGGTAATGGCGATGGTGAAGGCTTTTGGTTATGGCAGCGGCAGCTTCGAGATTGCCAACCTGCTCCAATTTCATGGGATCGACTGGCTGGGTGTCGCCTATGCCGATGAAGGAGTGGTGCTGCGCAAGGGGGGAATTCGCGTACCCATTATGGTGATGAATACCGAGAACAGCAGTTTTGACCTGCTGGTGGAATACAACCTTCAACCCGTCATCTATTCCTTTTCGCTGCTGCGCACCTTCGACCGTTGGCTAAAAAAAGAAGGCGTTCCCGCCTTCCCCGTTCATATCGAGCTGGAGACAGGGATGAACCGGCTGGGTTTTCCCAGGCAGGACATCGATGAGTTGCTGCAGGTGTTACCGGACACGGCATTTACGGTGGTGAGCGTTTTCAGCCATTTTGCCGCGAGCGAAGAAGCCCAACAGGACGCATTTACCCGGCGGCAGGCGGAGTTATATACGACGACGGCGGACCGGATCGGGAAGACCCTGGGATATCCCTTCCTCCGGCATATCGCGAATTCGGCGGGTATCACCCGGCATCCGGGGCTGCAGATGGATATGGTACGGCTGGGTATCGGGCTTTACGGCATCGACCCTGCCGGTTCCGATACCGTCGAACTGCGGGAAGTGTCGACCTTGAAGACCACGATCGCGCAGATCAAGCATCTGCATCCCGGCGACACCGTCGGGTACGGTCGCAAAGGCATTGCATCGGCGGGAACGGTCACGGCCACGGTCCGTATCGGGTATGCCGACGGCTATTCGCGGAGTCTCGGTAACGGCGTGGGCAAGATGTGGGTCAAAGGACGGCTGGCGCCGACGATCGGCATTGTCGCCATGGATATGACGATGATCGATATCACCGGCATCCCGGACGTAAAGGAAGGCGATGAAGTGATCGTTTTCGGCAAAGAGCTATCCGTCAGCCAGTTAGCCGCCTGGTCAGGGACGATCCCCTATGAGATCCTGACCAGTGTTTCACAGCGGGTAAAACGAATCTATTTTGAGGAGTAGCCCTAGGTTACCTATATTTGAACCTCTATTTGGAAATATCTTAATTTGTTGTAAGTGAAGGCCAGAACCATCTTTCTAATAGTACTATTGATCATCGTCGCCGATCAGTCCCTTAAGATTTGGGTAAAAACACATATGCCGCTGAGCCATCCGGCCGATTTCTACCGGGATCCGGTGTCCCCTTATGACAACGGGATCAAGTTGCTGGGAGACAAGGCGCAGATCTATTTTGTAGAGAACGAGGGGATGGCCTGGGGCTGGAAATTTGGTGGCAGCTGGGGAAAGATGGCGTTGACCCTGTTTCGCCTGGTAGCCGTGGTGTTCGGCGTCTACTATATCCAAACGATCATAAAAAAGAAATACCACCGCGGGTTTATCATATGCGCCGGCCTCATCTTCGCGGGAGCGCTCGGCAATCTCCTCGATAGTATGTTCTATGGGCTCATCTTCGAGCATAGCACCTACGACCACGTGGCGAAGATGTTTCCCAAGCATGGATATACCACCTTCCTTCACGGGCGCGTGGTCGACATGCTCTACTTCCCGATCATAAAGACGCATTACCCAAGCTGGTTCCCCTTTGTCGGGGGCGACGATTTCGAATTCTTTAGTCCCGTCTTTAACCTGGCGGATGCCTCCATCTCGGTAGGCGTTATCGCCATCCTCCTCTTTCAAAAACGATTCTTCCACAAACGGCCCGGCGCCCACGCGCATTCGCTCGAAGAGCAAACGAAGGTGGACGCCGTTCAAGCCTAAGGCCGGTCAACGCGAGCCACCGGGCGCACCTTTAACAAGCTTCCGCGATACAATTTGTTCCCCACATTGTATCTGCATCGCATAAGTCCCCGCAGGCAAAGCCCCAAGATCATACAGCGTAAAGCTGTTCAATCCCTGCGATAGAGCCTGGCGGTAATGACGCAGGTACCGCCCATACATATCTACGAGGCCGATATTGGCAACCCCGTTGGCAGGGGCCGTCAGCTCGACGCTGATATGATCGGTGAACGGATTCTGCACACTTCGCACTTCAAATGACAGGTTGCTGTTGCTAAGGAGTACAAGACCACTGTTTCTTCGGGCCGAACCGTTGATCATATCGATCCGGTACCAGGTCTGGAGACCTACAGGATTCGGGTCGGAGAAGGTATAGGCCGCGCTGCCGCCGGTCCCACCGATCGCAGGCAGCATCACCTGTTGGCTGAAATGCACGCCATCGTCACTGCGCATTACAGCATAGAACAGGTTGTCGACTTCATTCGAGGTCGTCCACTGCAGATTAGCCAGGCCATCCTTCACCTTTCCACTGAAGCTCAGGATCGTGGTGGGCAGAGTGATCATACAGTTGACCCCATATACATATTTGGGTTGGTTCGTAGTAAAAGAACAGTTGGTGGTGTTCAGGTTCGAGTCGGTGCTGGCGACGATAAGCCGGTAGATCGTAACGGTGTTGGTCGCGGAGATGCGATAATAGCGGGTCACCGTCCCGATATAACGACCCGAAGCAGCATTGTAGGTGGGCGTCACGCTACCGCTGGCGGAACGACCCAGGGTATCCAGCGGGGGAGTGACCCAGGTAGCGCCATTGTCATTGCTCTGCTGCATCTTCCATTGCGTATAGTTATTGACGTAGGCGGCGATATTGAATTTGATGGAGTCGTCGGAACCCTGGCAAAGCGTATCGGGCTTGTTGGGGGTCAGCAGAAGATCGGGCGGACAGGTCGCCAGGGCGATATCGTCCAGCGCCCAGTCATTACCCCCGCCGCCGGAAGCATTGTTCCGGATGGAGATGGTAATGGAGGATTGACTCGGACCGGTCAAAAACACAAAGCCGCGCTGTTGCCAGCCCACCGTGTCGAGCTGACCGGTACTCAACCGGTCGACGCCGTCAACCACCAGGGTCAGGTTGGGAAGGACGCCGGGCGTATATTCGGCGTTGCTGGCCGTGTCGATACCGCAGTTGGGACAGACGTTCTTGAACCAGGCGGAGAATTGATAGTAGGTGTTCGGACAAAGCCCGCTGATCGTCTGGCGATACGCCTCGCTGGTAGCGAGGTCGGCGTTGACGAGCAGCATATAGCCCGCATTCGTGTTGTTATCGGGCGGTGCGTTACCCGCGGCGGTCGAGGTCCCCGTATGGTCCCCGGCGATATACCAGAACCCATTGAACTCCCGGTTGCTACACGCCAGCACGCCGGTTCCGGTACAATTGGGCTGATAGCTGGCATTGGTAGTGGTGGAGCTAACGGGGCTAACGTTATTCACAATGGCATAGTAGCCGTCGTTGATGGTGGTCGTGTTATTGCTGGCCGGCAGATACGTATAGCCGGGGATCAGGTAGGTCGGCGGAGCGCTACGGTTGCGCCCGACCCCTTGCCCAAAGGTACCACCGGACTCGGCGGCGAAGTTGGTGCTGGAGCCGTTGGCGCAGAGGGTACTGGGCTTTTGTATCAGGATCTTGTACGGCTGGCCGTAGAGGAAGCTGTCGACCGTAGTGGTGCTGCTGATCCGGTACGCCAGCACCGGCGTAGAAAGGGTGACGGTGTCTCCATAATTACCGGTGACCACTACACGGAACGCGGTGGTGGTGAGAGTGCCGGCCGAGAATTTGGGAAAGCTGGTATTACCGGTAATGGTGCCCGCGTTGGTAGAGTTGCTCGTGGCCATATACTGGATCCCACCGGGAGCGGCCGCACCCGTACCAAGATTGATCCGCACCTGGTAGCCACCGGCATAGGTGGGGGCGGCCATATACGTTCCCGGATCGGAATCGCTGTAGTACGTGTAGCGCCGCATCACCAGGCCTTCGTTACTGATAAGATGCAGCCCGTTGGGGGTGTCGGCAAGGATGATCTGCGTATTGCTGGGAACGCTGTCGTAATACCGCACCTTGTACATTTTACCGGTCCCCCGGTAGCTCTGGTTGACATAAAAATTAAATCGGATCTCGAGGGAATCACCGGGTTCTACAGGACCGCCGACGGTTTTCTTACTGAGGTTGACATAACTATTGCCCCATTTGAGCATAGCCGTAGCTTGCGCATGCGTATTAGCACGGAAGAGAAGGATCGGTAGCAACGCCCACGCAAGCCTCCGAAGCACAGGGCCTGCGGGTAGAATTGTTTTCATGGATACTTTTTTTCAAGGGTTATCGGACTGAACGGAAAACAACGTCTTATAAAGGTAGTACTTATAACGGTGCTTCACAATCGTATAATTACTCGTCCCTAAAGGAAATATACTATTTCGCTTATTGACAATTATGTACTATTTTGTTACAGCGCGGAAAAGACCGGTTCGTCCGGTCACTTTCAATATCCTAACATGAAAAACAGCTATACGTCGTTATGTTGTCTGTTTATATACCTGTGCCTGTGCGCATCTCTGAATCTTTCCGCGCAAACTACGCTTACCTGGTACGATCAAACTTTCCGGATCGATACGCTCTATCCGGCCACCGGCTCCACAGGGATGAGCTCACCCTGGGAGGTTCTGTATGGCCCTGATGACTCTTTGTGGGTAACGGAGTCTCATGGCTATAAGCTCTACAAGATCCACCCCGGTAACAAGGGAAGCCGGGTCGTGCTCAACCTGAACAGCCTGAAGGATTTTACGGCGGCTACCGCCAATCCCTGGCCGCAGGGCGGCCTGATGGGGCTTGCTATCCATCCCGGATTCTACGCCGGCAAGCCCTGGGTCTACATCGCCTATGTATACCACCTGATCGGCTGCAGCGATGACGGCGCGGGGACCCATTGCAGCTATAACACAAAGATCTCCCGGTTCCTTTACAGCTTTTCCGATGGCTCGCTTACCTATATGGACGATGTCATCTCGGGACTGCACGGCAGCAACGACCACAACTCCGGCCGGATAAAGCTGAGCCCGATCCCCGAAAGCGACGGGCGCTACCATCTCTACTACTCCATCGGCGACCAGGGGGCCGGCAACCTGACCAATAAACATCGCCCCAACTATGCGCAGGATACCACGGTCATCGAAGGAAAAGTGCTGCGGCTGAACACGGAGCCCGATCTCAGCCAGCCCGCCGGCTCGGAGTGGATCCCCACGGATAACCCCTGGCCAGGCAGCCCGATCTACACCTTTGGTCATCGCAACCCCCAGGGGCTCGATTTCGGGTCGGTGGACGGCGGGGCCTCGTATATCCTCTACAGCAGCGAACACGGCGACCAGTCGGACGATGAGGTGAACATCATTGTTCCCCGCACAAACTACGGCTGGCCGAAGATCGCCGGACTCTGCGATGACAACTATACTTCGAGCTTCGGCGACAGCATGTACCTTGCCAACCGATCGGTCGTCAGCGAACACGGGTTTTGCGATACCACACACACGACGCTCGCCGAGCCCATATTTTCGTTCTATAACTGGGGCCGCAATGCCAACAAGACCTCGGGTGCAATGAGCTACATGCACTGGCCGACCATCGCCCCATCCGCGATCCGGTTCTACGGCCAGGGCTCTATACCCGGATGGAACAACTCGCTGCTGATCCCCTCCCTCAAGAACGGACTGTTCCGGCTGAAGCTGAACGCAGATGGGCTGAGCATCGACAGTACGGTGAATCCCAGCGACACGATGCACTATCTCGCCGGCTACCGGCTCCGCAACGTGACCCTATCGCCGGCAGGAGATACCCTGTTTGTCGCGGTGGATAACAGCTGCTGCACGCTGGGAGCAAGCGGAACGATCGGCAATTCCGTGGCCTCGCCCAACCTGGGGTTCATCCTGAGGATGGTCTATCTGACGACCCTGGCCCTCCCCGATACGCTCCGCAAGGCTCCTCCACCAAGAACGAGCCGCCTGCCACGTGTCTATCCCAATCCCGCCCATGAGGAATTGTTCATCGAGGCCCCGGCCGACGGCCTGAAGCCGTTTACCGTGCAGCTATTTAGCGTGGCCGGTCAGCTCCTCCGCTCCCAAACCAGTGGTACCGGCGCCATCACGATGGATATCCGCGGTATCCAGCCCGGGGTCTACATCCTGCGGTTGGTTTCCGCCACCGAATCGGTTGCATTGATTAACAAGGTGTTAATAGAGTAGCCGGGGCGCCGTTACCAAGGGGTTAGGTTTTGCCGGGGCATTGTAATATTTTTGGTGGAAACGCGACCAAAAAAGTAAAAGAATGTCGTCACACCAGGTATTCGTCCTCATTGTCATCCAGCTCTTCCTCCTCCTAACCCCTTCGATCGGTCTCTATAAATTATTCGAAAAAGCCGGTGTCCCCGGCTGGAAGGCCTTCATCCCTTTTTACAACACCTGGATCATGATCAAGCTCTCGGGCAGACGCGAGCATTGGGTCTTCTGGCAGCTGATCCCGGTGGTGGGCTGGTTCATCACAATGGGCCTCTACGTGGAGTTCGTCAAAGTATATGGCAAGTTCCATTTTTGGGAGCACGCGCTCGCGGCGCTGGTGCCGCTTGTTTATTTTCCATACCTGGGATGGGACGCAAAGACCAGATACATCGGCATAGCGGAAGCGCGTAAGCATAGGAAGAGCAAGACCCGCGAATGGATCGACGCCGCTGTTTTTGCCGTCGTGGCGGCGACGCTGATCCGCACCTTTGTGTTCGAGGCTTATGTGATCCCTACCGGATCGATGGAAAAGACCCTGCTGGTCAACGACTATCTCTTCGTGTCCAAATTCGCCTACGGCCCGCGCATCCCGATGACGCCGCTGTCGATCCCCTTTGTCCACAATACGCTTCCGTTGGTCAATCGCAAGTCCTATGTCGAATGGATCACGCTCCCCTATGTCCGCTGGTTCCAAAGCCCGGTGAAACGCGGGGATGTAGTGGTCTTCAACTTTCCCGAAGGCGACACCCTGATCAATCTGCCCGACTACCAGTCGGCGCATCCCTATTATGACGTCATCCGCGAGCTGGGCAACGGGAATGCGGATTCCGGCCGCCAGATCGTGCTGGGCAATCCCGATCAGTACCCGCTGATCACACATCCGCCCGACAAGCAGGAGAATTATATCAAACGCTGTGTAGCCATCCCGGGCGATACGCTCCAGCTGAAGAACCAGGTCGTGTATATCAACGGCCAGGCTCAGCCGCTGCCGCCGTTCTCGGAGACGCGTTGCATGGTAAAGACGCACGGCCAGCCCCTTGACGAGACGGTGATGCAGGAAGAGTACAATATCGATGTGAGCGATCCCTCCGAGCTTTCGCAAACCAACAATCCCAATGAATATTCGATGCTCCTGACCGCGGGGGCAAGAGAAAAAATGCTGAAGAACGGGGTAGCCGCAAGCATCTTGCCGGTGATCGACAGCACGCAGGCCGTATGGCCCTATTCGCCGCTGGCTTCCTGGCAGCTGGATAACTACGGCCCGCTGTTTCTTCCCCGCCGCGGCAGCACGATCACACTGGACCCGACCACTTATGCGATTTATAATCGCGCGATCCGCGTCTACGAAGGCAATAAGTTCGAGCGGCGCGAAGGTAAATATTATCTCAATGGCCAGGAGGTGCACAGCTACACCTTCCATTACAACTATTACTGGATGATGGGCGACAACCGCCACGAGAGTCAGGACTCGCGCCTCTGGGGGATGGTCCCCGAGACAATGGTCGTCGGCGAAGCGTCACTCATCTGGATGAGCTGGGGTAAGGGCGTGCGATGGAGCCGCCTCTTTAACAAGATTCGCTAAAAAAACCCGCCGTCAGGCGGGTTCTTTTAGCGGGTTTTCCTAGTTTTTGTCCCAGAACAATTTCGTCTCTACTTTGTCTCCGCCAATGGCCGATGCCGCCTGTGTGTAATTGGTCCCATTCACCGTCTGCTCGGCCGTGGGATAATACAACCGGTTCGGGAAGCCGGATACCGCACCTACCGGCGCCGGCAGCTGTGGCCAATCCAGCCTACGCATATCCACCCACTCGTGATAAGGATGCATGTACATCGAGATCCACTTCTGAAAGGCGATCTTCTGGAGATCGGTGCCGGCGGCCGTCGCATAGGCAACCGAAGGATCGGCGAGGTAGCGGGTGACCGAGCTGTCGGCGCCCCCCCAATATTTGATGCTTTGACGGATGCCTTCATTGTAGTGGCTCTCAACGGTGCCGCCTACATTATAGCCCCTTGCGACGGCTTCCGCGCGGAGGAACTCCATTTCGGAATAGTCCAGCACGACATAAGAGAGATTGGAGGCGCTATCCTTTGTGGATGGTCCGGATACCGTCGAATAAGTCGTTTGTACGCCCATCACACCGCCTACGTACTTTCCGGCGCTGTTTTTTCCAAAAAAGGAGCTCAGACGGGGGTCACTGTTGGAGAGCAACTGGTCCATAAGAGTCTTGGGCGCAATATAGTCATTGCGCTTTGCCACGACGAACGAGGCGTAAGTGGGGTTGTTGCTGGGTTGGGAACCATACGTCATGATCGCATTCTGCGCGGTCGAAGTAATGGCGTTCGGACTGGCCGCTTCCACCACACTCTTCGACGTGGCGGGATCGACATCCGCCAGGGTCATTCCGATCAGCACTTTCACAGAATTCGTAAAAGAGATCCACTTGGCGATACTGCCGCCAAACCAAAGGTCTTCGGTCTTGGCAAAACCTGCTGAGCTGGTGCTCAGGTTTGAAAGATCGTTGTCGAGACGCTTCAGCAGGTCGGACACGATCGCCTGCTGATCATCGTATTTCGGAAAGAGGTTGTTCGGATTCAACGCTTCGCTGTAGGGAATATTGCCAAAAGAGGTGACCAGCACATACCAGGCATACACCGATGTGATGTCGACGCAAGCCCGTTGATTGGCGATAATTGCGGGGTTCGTCAATTTATCCGTGGAAAGAATACTATCACTTCTTTTCAGGTCGTTAAGTACGTCCCGATACAACACATTCCACTGCGTATTGGGCATGCCCGAGGTTTGGAAATTATATTGGGCATTATCCTCGATGATCGCCTGGGCCATATGACCCACGATGTGCAAGGTGATATTACCGCCCCCGATATTGGACATCTGGTCCGACAGGCCCCGGGTGGCATTGGTGAACAGCGGAGCGGCCGGTACTACTGCGGCTTTCTTTGTTTGATCATTGTAGGAGGATATATCCTTCGTACAAGCCCCAATGAGAATTACCGCCGGAAGTATATAAAGGAATGACTTCTTCATGTTGTAAGTTTTAGAATTGCAGTTTTACGTTTAAGCCAAGGGAACGGACGGTTGGATAGGAACCAAATTGAAGGCCCTGGTTGTTACCGGCGGAACCGGTATCTTCCGGATCGGCCATCGGCAGCTTCTTATGGATCAGCCAGAGATTGCGACCAACTACCTGGATATCCATCCCTTTCAAAACCTTTGACGCACCGCCAAAGGCGTGACCGGGTATATGATAGCTGAGGGAAACCTCACGCAGCTTGATATAGCTGGCGTCATAAGCAAAATCCGGCGGTGGCAGCAATAAGCTGTTGCCGGAAGTGATCGCTGCGCGGGTCGTATTCGGCGTGCCATCGGCTTTTACCCCCTTCAGGATGATGCCACCGCCATTTGCAACGGGCAGGCGCTTGTCGTTGCCGAGATCGTTCTTGCCTACGCTGCCGGGCAGAATACCGGACTGCTGACCATAATATTGATCCAGCGACCATACCGTACCTCCCTTGCGCGCATCGACCAGGAAGGATAACGTGAAGGCCTTATATTTCAAAGTATTGGTGATGCCGCCGATCCAGTCGGGATTAAAATTTCCCAGGACATTGGTGGTGGTAGTGGTCAGCACGTAAGCGCTTCCATCATTGGTGACCACCTTCTGGCCCTTGAAGAATTGATAGGTCTGGCCGAAGATCTGTCCGTAGGGCTTGCCCACCGTGGCGTTGACGGAAATGCCGGCCTGATAGGTACCGAGCTGCAGATTGGTCGCGCCGTTATTGAGGGATACCACCTCGCTGCGGTTGCGGGTCCAGTTGACGGTCACATCCCAGGAGAAGTTCCGCGTCTTCACCGGCTGAGCGAACAGCGATACTTCAAAACCCTGGTTCTCCAGGTTACCGGCATTGACGTATTTATTGCTATAGCCCGAGGCCGTCGATGTGGCGATTGCCAGGATCTGGTCGACCGTATTGGTGTGATAATAGCTGGCATCGAAGCCGATCCGGTTCTTCAGAAAGCTCATTTCCAGGCCGATTTCCTTACTGTTGGTTCTTTCGGGCTTCAACTGGAGATTGTTCTTGGTATTGGGCAGTGAGAACAGGAAGCTGGTGCCGATGCTGTCGACAAAGGGGTTCGGCTGATCATACACATCCTGTAGAGAACCCCAGGGTGCACCATTACCCACCGTCGCGTAGTTTGCGCGCAGCTTACCGGAAGACAGCCAGTCAACTTTGTCTTTCAGGTGCTCATAGAATTGCCAGCTGCCGGAGATGGCATAGTAGTTATAAGCATTATTACTGACAGGAAGGGTGGAGGACCGGTCCCGGCGGAAGGTCCCGTCAAGGCTTAAAAAGTCGCGGTAGGTCAGGGTGGCGCCGGCGAAATATCCGTCTACGGCTATTGGCTGGTCTGTTTCAATGGGAGCGCCGATAGCGCCCCTCGAATTGGATATTGCATAGAAACTGGGGATGATCAGCCCGCCGGTCGTGGTCTGATAGTTCGAGGTACTGGCATCTCTGCGCATATTGACGCCGATGAGGCCATTGAACTTCAAATTAGGGTTGATATCCTTATTCACCGTTGCAATGAGGTCGTAGTTCAGCTCGCGGAAAAAGGCGTTATACCGGTTGTACATCGAAGTTCCGATGCTGCCGAATGCAACGCGCTCTTCCTGGGCCTGATCGTAAGTATCCAGCGAGATCCGGCCCAGGACATTCAACCATTCCAACGGCTGGTAAGTAAGTTGTACGTTGCCATAAGTACGATTACGGCTATCGTTCTCATAGTTCTGATAAACGGAGTAGAAGGGGTTATTGTAAGAGAAGGGAGTGCGGCCCACCGCGGTAGTAGGATCTGTCCAGTTCCAGGTGATATTCTGCTGGGCTCTGTTATAGGCTTGCTCTTGTTCTTTATAGTCTACGTTTACCTCGCCATATTGACGAAACTGCGAGTTCTGGTTACGGGTCCCGTCATAACCCGTTGCATACCGGCCAATTGCCTTTTCCTGTACATAGTTGGCGGTAGCGGAAACGGTCAGTTGATCCGTCAGCTTATAGGTGGCGCCAAAGTTGATCGTATTGCGGCCGTTACTGCTGTTGGGTACGGTGCCCTTTTCATTGACGCGGGTAAACCCAAGCTTAAAGGATCCCTTAGCGTTGGCGCCGTCCAGGAAAACGCTTTCGTTATTGGTGACCGCCGTTTTATAGAAATACTCCGGACCATGTTTGGGCGCTACCCAGGGAGTGGCCTTCATGTAGGTGGGGCTTAGCGGATCGAAGGCATCCCACTGGTAGACATTGATGTTCTTGTCGAATTTGGGGCCCCAGGACCGCGGTGCATTCGTGTTGACGACGAGATCCGGCACGCCGTCCCCATTGATGTCCTTTGAAATAAAGCCTCCGGTAGCCAGGTTGTCGGAACGGCCGGCGCCATATTCTTTCTGAAGGGTCACAAAAGTGCTTGGGTCAATGTTGCCCGCCGTTGCGCCGGCATTGACGGTGATGTTCGTGCCGGTCCGGCCCTTTTTGGTAGTGATCATGATAACGCCGTTTGCGGCACGTGAGCCGTAAAGGGCGGTTGCGGCCGCACCCTTCAGAACATTGATGGAGGCGATATCGTCCGGGTTGATATCGGAAGCGGAATTGCCCATGTCATATCCGCCGGTGCTGCCCAGCCCGGTAGCAGAGGCGCCGCCGGTGTTGGTAGTGCCACCAGGAAGGGTAGTACCTCCGGATACCCGTATGGAGTTGTCCAGCGGTGAACCATCGACGACGAACAGGGCCTGGTTGTTGCCACCAAGCGATTTTATCCCGCGGATAACCACGTTGACCGAACCGCCGATCGAGTTGTTCTGACGGATCTCCAAACCGGAGATCTTACCGGAAAGACCGCCGGCGATGTTCGAAACGCGGACCTTGTTGGCATCATCGCCGCTGATGGTCTGTGCAGCGTAGGGGAGGGTGTTCTTGGCGCGTCTGATGCCGTAGGCAGTTACGACAACCTCGTCCAGTTGCTTATTGGTCCTGGTAAGCGTGATGGTGATGGAAGTCTGCCCCGCGACATCGATTATTTTGTCGCCATAACCGAGGGCCGTGACGATCAGTTTGCCTTTAAGGGGTGATTTGATCGTGAAGGTTCCATCATCTTTGGTAACAACGCCGCCTTTTGACCCCTGGAAACGCACCGAGGCGCCTGCGACGGGGTCGCCATTTTCTTCGAGCACTTTACCGGGAAGATCGATCGTTTGGGCTTTTGCCTTCTGGCAGGGAACGCCTAGAGCCAAAGCCGCAATGAGCATGACTAAGATGCTTCTCATAGCAGTGTTTTTGTTAGTTGAAATAATTCAGGTAGTCCGGCCAAATTTGCCTGATTCCCAAACTTAAGTGTTTATTGTTTTTACCCGGTACTATCCGGATATTAACATGGGGGACTAAGATTTTAATTAGTGGGTTCCCTCCGGCAACCAACGGCAGCGACCGGTCAGGCATCTTACTAAAGCGTCAACCAAAACGCCGCATCCCCCAGCTCATCCGTTTGCGCCACATCGGGATCGAAGGTGATCCCGTCCAGCGTCTTCTCGGTCTTTTGGATCAGCTGAAACCCGCGCGTAGCCACTTCGGGTCCGTTATAGGCCCGCCAATAATGCTGGAAAGAGATATCGTCGTATAGCTGCTCGGGAGTCAGCACGACATCATAACCCACATAAATACCGGGAAGATAGCCCGCATCATGAACGGCATAATACCAGGCCTGGCAATACGCGATCACATCCTGCACCGGCGTGCCGGTGGCGACGCCTTCGAGATCGCACCAGATGTTCATGCCGGGCGGTAACGCCACCAACTGCTTCGCATAGATCGCGGCATACTTGCCGTACATCGTGCCCAGGTTGGTGTTGGGATGCCAGGGCGGCAGCTCCACATGCTGCACGGCCATCAACGCTAACCCGGCATTCAGAATGTCGAGGGCCTCGGCATGCGTGAGGTTACCCTTTTGCAATTCGGGTTTGCGCGGAAGATAGCGGACACAAAACGCATATCCCGCATTTTTGAAGGCTGCCGCCTGGGATTCCGTCAACACCTGGTTGACGTCAAATCCGGCTACGCCGTTGGTCGCTGCCTCGATACGGCCCGGAAGGATAAGATCGGCCATAAGGATGAAGTTTGGGTAACTTCAAGTTACGGCTGTTTTCCATCATACTTTAATAAATTCCACCCGGCGGTTCTGCGCCTTTCCGGTAGGAGTGGTGTTGGGCGCAACGGGTTGTGTGGCGCCCTTCCCATCGGTTTGCAACCGCCCGGCATCGATACCGAATTCGCGGACCAACGCTTCCTTGACGGCGGCAGCCCGCTTTTGCGAAAGCGATAGATTGACCGCGGCATCGCCGTCACTGTCGGTATGTCCGACGATGTTTAATCGAAGCGTCGTGTTCTCCTTCAGGACATCCGCTATATCTTTCAGCGCACCATACGACTCCCCCTTGACCGATGCGGAATTGACGTCGAAGAGAATACCCGTGGTGGAGAACCGACCCTCGGTGAGCAGCTTGCTACGGGTGTCCGGCGCGCCCACCGCGAGCCGGATATTTCCAAAAAGATAATGACCGTTTTGCAGGATATCGTCGGAGAGCCGGAAGAGAACGGTGTTGTAATTCTTCCCGCTCTCGAAGGCCCGGGGGATATCCCACACCTTTTCCTCGTTCATATAGACCCTCAGCCGCTGCCGCTGCCGCCAGAAGGACAACTTCACCAGCCGCTTCTGTGCGCTGCCGGTGATCCAGTCGGCCTCCTGTACCTCGTTGTTCATGGTTTGCACATCGTCGGCAAACAGCTCGTACCGGGTGCTCGACAACCCACCACGCGCTACCGGCTGGAACCAGAACGCCGCCTCATTCCGGGAAACGCCGCGTCCCAGCTGCGCAAACTGTTTGGACGCATTGGGGATGACATCGAAGCTGACGCCGAAATTCCCCGAACCATAAACAATATTATCGCTGCATAGGAGATCCAGCTGCAGCGTGAAATTATCCGGAAGACTATTGATGAATTCAGGTAGAAAGATACCCCGTTTGGTGACCGAGAGCCATTTCCCGTCACTCCCCTGGATGCCCTGGATCTCGCCGGTGCTGTTGGTGTTCCATTTGTCAGGAAAATCGCCGATGGCTCCGGCGTTGAAGTCCTCGACGACCAGGATCTTATCGCCGGGGACAAAGTCGAATTTACTGTAGGTGCCGAGGCCGCCGGCAGGGGGGGCGCCTCCGGGCGTCCCGGCGGCAGCCGGAGCCGCCACGGCAGCGGCCTTCGCCGAATCCACCTTCCCACTCTTGGGCTTTTTATTGAACAACTTGTTCAACAGCCGGTTGGAAACATTATTGGCAGTCTGCTCGGTGGCAACCGCAGCCCCGGTCTTCACGCCTTCCCCGGCTTGCTGCTTCACCACATCACCCACCGACTGGCTCCGGACAGCCAGGGTCATGTCCATTAAGAGGACGATAAGAAAGATCGGTTTCATAATATACATTTTTCATGGAAGACGAAAATACCACCTCCCCCGCCGGGATAGGGCCGGACTCCATATCCGGCGGGCGCGGGTAAATTTCTGGCGCGGTGAAGCCGCGCCCTTTGTGTAACTTGGAGTATGGCAAAGGTCCTCCTTTCCATACTGCTTATTCCATTGGGCCTCCGGCTGGGCGCCCAGTCCTTTCCCACCCTGCGCTGGTCACTGCTCACGGAGAAAGAAGGGCTCTCCTGCGACAAAGCGACCACCATCGCCCAGGATGCGGACGGCATCATCTGGATCGCCACGAGCAATGGCCTCAACCGATGGGATGGTTATGGCTTCGCTAAATATTTCTCGAAGCTGGAGGATACGGCCAGCATACCTGATAATGACGTTGAAAAGATCTATGCCGACCGGAAGGATCACCTCTGGCTGGAGACCGGGTCGGGCATCTGTTGCTTCAATACCCACACGCATAAGACGATCCGGTTTCAAAACGGGACTGCCGCTCCTTCTCCCTTCAGGACCTACGACAACTCACAGGTCTGGTTCGATGAAAAAGAAGCGCCCTATGTGGTTTCACCTTCGGCGGGACTCTTCCGGTTCACGGACGACAGACATTACCTTTCCCTGGACGAAGGGTTTACGCCAATGCTGTTCCAGGAAAGCACCTTTCAACACTACGCACACCTGGTGCGGGACCTGCATGGAAGGCTATGGGCCTTTCAGCAGAACCGGCTTTTCCGCATCGACCCGGTCACCAAGAAAGTGATCCGGACCTTTTTTTGCAAGACGCCGGCCTCCATTTATGACGTGGTCTTTGACAGCCATAACAGGGCCTGGGTCAGTACCTGGCAACACGGTGTGTATCGCTTCGACCCCGCCGACGAAAGTTGGATCCGGCTGCCGGCGGTCCTCGACGGCGTTCTGGTCAAGGACGGAGTGGAATGGACCCTGGAGGGAAAACGCTTTATCGTTTTTTCCACCAATAAGGCCGATCTCCTTTTTTTTGATGAGGAGACGGATTCCTCTCACAGCTATCTTCCGGTGAACGGCGCCGTATACGGGACTCCTTTTGTCGACCGGCAGAATATCCTCTGGATACCTACCACGAAAGGGGTATACTATGTCAACTCCTATGGCCGGCTTTTCGACCTCCGGCCGGTGAATCCCTCTGGCCGCCTGACCGACTCGATCAGTTGGGCGACCCCTTACAACATGCGGGAGGAAAAGAGCGGCTACTGGATCTCCTGTCGATACCGGGGTGGGCTGTACTGGTATGATCGCGAATGGCGGCTGCGCCATTTGTGGTTGAACGTGGTCGACAGCCTGAGCCCCTCCATGAAAGAAGAGGTGGCGACCTTACAAGAAGCCTATGATTTCAAACAGCTGGGCGAGGAGCTGTTCATCACCACCGAATGGGGTATGCTCATCCTCGATCTGAAAACCCTTCATCGGACCCTCGTGCGCTATCCCGGTACAAAACCCGTCATGCGTCTTCGCACGATCGTCGATGGAGGCGACGGAAAATGGTGGATCCGCAGCTTCGACCAGGGCGTATTTGTATTCGACGCGCCGACCCGCCGGTTTACCCGTAACTATCTGTTGACCAAATGCGCCGGCTGCGAGCTGCCGCAGGTGAACTTCCTGCTGCGGGATCATCGGGGCCGGGTCTTTGCCACGACGACGGACGGGCTGTTCCGGTATGATGTACGCACCGACAGCTTCCTGCACATTACGCCGTTCGGACCACCAACGGGAAATACGTTGATCGGCATGGCGGAGGATCGCAACGGCCGGGTATGGATCGGGAATGAGAACGGTATCAGCGCCTACGACCCCGACTCCAATACCATCGTTCATACGGTTTGGGAACACAACAGCATCGGCGCCGTCTTCCGCATCAGCATCGACTCGCAGCAGAACGCCTGGTTTAGAAGCGCCGCCGGCTACTGGTGCTGGCTGCGAAAGCAGGACAAAGCCATTCACTTCAAGTTCAGCCTCGGACTGCCGGATAACGATGAGGGACTTTTCTATACGGCATCGGATGGCAATGTCTTTGCCGGAGGCGCCGGCACGCTCATTCGCTGGCATCCGGCCTGGCTGATGGACTACACCGTATCCTGTCGGACGACGCTCGTGGACGCCGCCGTCAACGATACACCGGTGGCATTCGGCAGGGGACCCAACGGAGAGAAAATACTGCGGCTGCGGCCGGAGGAGAACAACCTGCGGATCGGCTTTGACGTTACCAACTACGATATCCCGGAAAACAACCTCTATTTCTACCAGCTGAAACCAGGACCGGGCAACTGGCAGCAACTGGAAAACGGCCGCCTGTCCTTTAACGATCTTCCGGCCGGCGAGTACCAACTGCTCGTCAGGGGCGCCAACAAGCTGACGGGCGAATATACTCCCCCCGACAAGCTGCTGTTCACGATCGATCCCTATTGGTATCAATCCCTATGGTTCAGGGCGCTCGTGGCGGTAACCGTCATAGCGCTTATCGCCGCGGCGGTTCGCAAACGCATCGCGGATATCCGGCGCGAATCCGCCTTCCGGCAGAAGATCGCCGACACCGAGATGAAGGCCCTACGGGCACAGATGAACCCGCACTTCCTGTTCAACAGTCTGAACAGTATCGAGAATTTCATCATGAAAAATGAGAAATGGCTGGCGAGCGACTATCTCAACAAATTCGCCCGCCTCATCCGGATGATCCTCAGCAGCAGCCGGAACGAGCTGGTGCCCTTTACAAAGGATATCGAAGCTCTCCAGCTATATGTGGACCTCGAATTGCTACGTTACAACCGGAAATTCTGTTACAAGACGCAGATCGATCCGGCGCTGGCCGGGGGAGACTACCGCGTTCCTTCGCTGCTGATCCAGCCCTATGTAGAGAACGCCATTATCCATGGCGTAGGCCTTAGCGACAAGCCGGACCTCTTTGTCCGGGTGACGGCTTTTCTCCGGGGCGAATATATCCACTATCTCATCGAAGACAACGGCGTCGGCAGAGCCGGGGCCCAGGCTCATAAAGATAGAAACCGTCCCCATCATAACAGCATCGGCCTTGCCATCACCGAAGATCGTATCCATATCTTCAGCCATCAGCACGGCAGCGAAGGACGCGTGACCATCACCGATGAGGTGGACGCGGAAGGAAAGGCCGCGGGAACAAAGGTGGAAGTAGTGATAAAGGCCGTTTGACGGCAAAGACGCCAATTAAAACACCGACACATGGAACCGATAAAGACGATCCTCATCGATGACGAACGCAGCAGTCTCGAAAATCTCGAGCAGAAGATCCGCGAGTTCTGCCCCGAGCTGAAGATCCTCGCAACGGTAGAGCAGCCAAAAGAGGCGCTCCTGCTGATCCGCCATCATAAGCCGGATGTGATCTTCCTCGATATCGAAATGCCGCACCTCAACGGCTTCCGGATGCTCGACGAGCTGGGGGATTACAACTCCGAGATCGTCTTTACGACGGCGTATAATCATTATGCCATCGAGGCCATCCGGATCAGCGCCTTCGACTACCTGATGAAACCGGTGTCCATCGCCGATCTGAAAGCGACAGTGTCACGGCTCTCCACGCAGCTGGCAAAGACGACCCGGCAGCGGCTGGATGTGCTGCGCCAATCCCTCAACAAGACCATCAACCCCGATCAGAAGATCGCGGTGCCGACCTGGGAAGGGCTCGAATTCATCCTGATCCGAAATGTAGTCCGGATCGAGTCGAGCTCCAATTATTCGCGGCTCTTCTTTGTGAACGGCGAATCCCTGCTCGTCACCAGGCAGCTAAAGGAATTCGAAGAGATGCTGACGCCCTACCGGTTCTGCCGGGTGCATAATATCCACCTGATCAATCTCCAGTACGTAAAAAAATATGTCCGCGGCGAGGGAGGCAGCGTGATCATGGAGAATGGGGATGAGATCGATGTAAGCCGCAGGAAAAAGGATGATTTCCTCCGGCAGATATAGGGAAGGTCGCTAAGCCGCAAACCTCACTCGCTGCGCAAGGCGGTCACGGGATTCCCCATCGCCGCTTTCAGCGCCTGGAAGCTGACGGTAAACAGGGTCAAACCAATGGCGCCCACGGCCGTCACCCCAAAGATCCACCAGGAAAGCTCCGCATGATAGGCATAGTTACTCAGCCACGCATGCATGATCATCCAGGCGATGGGTACGCCCGCCAACAGCGAGATGCTCACCAGCCAGACGAATTCCCGCGACAGAAGATTCCATAGATTCAAAACCGAAGCCCCCAACACCTTGCGGATGCCCACCTCGCGCGTCCGCTGCTCCGCGACAAAGGCAGACAGGCCCAGCAGCCCGAGACAGGAAATGAAAATGGCCAGCACGGTAAGGAAGCCCGCGAGGCGGCTGAGCCGCTCCTCGTCGTCGAATTTCTGCGCATAACTTTGATCGGCGAACACATATTCAAAAGGGTCCTCAGGATCAAAGCGTTTGAAAACCCCCTGGATGGCGGCAAGCGCCCGGGCCATACCGGCCTGCGGCTTCACCCGGATATCGATGGTATGGATCTTCGAAAAAGAAAGATACGAGCTAATGTAGAATAGCATCGGTGCGACCCGCTGACCGGGCAGTTGCGAGATCATATCCTTCACGACTCCGATGATGGTATAGCGGCCGTTTTTGCCCCATTGAACAACTTCACCGACGGGGTTTTTGAGTCCCATATAGCTGACGGCCGTCTCGTTGATGATGATATTATTCGAATCCGTCGCACGGTTGGCAAGAAAGTCCCTCCCCTCCACCATCTGCCATCCGGTGACCTTCCCAAACTCCGCGGTGACCCCATTGGTGACAAACTCTTCCTGCATCGCGGGGTCCTTCCCCTTCCAGTTAAATCCCATATTGGTGATCCAGGTATTGGTGATCTGACTCTCCGAAGCAGCGACGCCGCCGACAACACCCGTCTCCATCAACGCGGCGGTCAGCGCCTGCGAATGGGTGCTCCAATCCAGGTTATGCGGCGGTATGAACAGCAGTCCCGAACGATCATAACCCACCGGCCGGTCCTTGACATACTGTATCTGCCGCAGCACGACGAGGGTGGCCACGATCAGGATGACGCTGACAGTGAACTGTAGGACCACCAATGCCTTTCTGGGCAGCGCCGCAAGCTTGCCGGCCTTGAAGGTTCCCTTTAGCACTTTCACCGGCCGGAACGAAGAAAGATACAGCGCGGGATAGCTGCCGGCCAGCAACCCCGTGAAAAAGGTAAAGGCCAGCCCGGCGGCCCAGAACCCGGGCGATGCGTATGGAATATGCAGTTGCTTTTCGGCCACGTCATTAAAAAAAGGCAGGAACAGCTGGGCAAGACCAATGGCGAAAAGGAAGGAGAAAAAGGCGACGACCAGCGACTCGCTGTAGAACTGACCGACCAGCTGCGCACGCATGGACCCGATCGCCTTGCGGATACCCACTTCCTTCGCCCGTTTCTCGCTGCGGGCGGTGCTAAGGTTCATAAAATTGATACAGGCAAGGATCAGCACGATCAGCCCGATCAGGGAATAGAGCCGGACATAGCTGATACGACCGCCGACGCTCACGCCATCTTTGAATTCGGAGTAGAGATGCCAGCGGTTCATGGGATGAAGAAAGAGCTCGGGTTTAAACCGGCGGTCACCAGGCGAATTGTCCCGTTTGACAAATTTGATAGCATTGGAAGCCTGCGCCAGGTCGATGCCATCGTTCAGCTGCACATACACGTTGAACCAGCTATTGCCCCAGCCTATCTTGGTTTTCTCGTCTTCCCGGATCAGGGCAAAGGGCCGGATATATTGGGTCTTGGAAAACGATGAGTTGCCCGGGAGATCCGCATAGATCCCCGTAATCTTCGCAGGCTCCTTGGTGTCAAAGACGATGGTCTTTCCCATGGGGTCTTTGTCCCCGAAAAGGCTCTTTACTGCCGATTCGGAGAGGATCACCGAGGTGGGATCGTTCAATGAACCATTATTTCCCTTGATCATCCGGATAGAGAACATATCGATCGCCTCGCCATCAATATAGTTTCCCATGATCTTCACCTTCTTGTCGCCATAGGCGAGCAACTGCTGCCGGTTACCGCCTGCGGTCACGATATATTTAAAATACTGACCGTAGTCCTTGCGCAACGCCGGGGCCAACTGCAGTGCCTGGCCCCACCAGGTCTGGCGCCCTCCGCTGAGGTCCTGGTTCTGCAGGACGACGGCGATCCGGTCATGATTGCGATGCACACGATCAAAGGACAGCTCGTCGTAGATCCAAAGCCCGATGAGGATGGCAACGGCCATGCCAATGGCCAACCCCCCGACGTTGATGGCGGTGGTAAAACGGTTCCGTACAAGGCCGCGCAAGGCGACACGGAGATAGTTCTTTAACATGAGGATGCGATTTATTTTTAGTAATACTCCGGAATGAGAAAAATGGTTACTCGCTACGCAACGATTGAATAGGGTTAGCCAGCGCCGCCTTCGCCGCCTGGAAGCTGATCGTCAAAATGGCGATAACGAGCGCAGCGACGCCGGCCAGCGGGAAGATCCACCAGCTCACCGGTGTCCGGTACGCAAATTCACGCAACCACTGCGACATCGCCCACCAGGTCACCGGTACGGCGATGAGAAAGGCCAACCCCACCAACAGCAAGAACTCCTTCGACACAAGGAGCAACACCGAGCCCACGGTGGCGCCAAGCACCTTGCGGATACCGATCTCCTTCGTCCGCTGTTGGGCCATATAGGCGGCAAGCCCAAAAAGCCCTAGTCCGGCAATGAGGATCGCGATGAGCGTAAAGCCCGTGAAAAGCCGGCCCGTCCGCTGTTCGGCGGTATACAGATGGGCAAACCGGTCGTCCAGGAAATAATACCCGAAAGGCCCCTTGGGATGAAAGCCCGCCCACCGCTGCCGGGTATCGGCCAGGAAGCTGCTCATATCCGCCGTATTTACCTTTACCAGCATCCCGCCCTCGTTGTGCCCCAGCAGAAGCATCAAAGGAGCGATCTTTTGCTTCACGGAGAGATAATGGAAATCCTTGAGCACGCCCACGACCCTATATTCCTTCTGACCCGACCGCACGATGACCTTTCCGATCGCATCGGTATTCCCCCAACCCAGGTCGGCCGCCGCGGTCTCATTGATCAGCACCCCACCCGCGGTGTCGGTCGGGAAGTCCCGGGAGAAATTCCGCCCCTTCACCACCTGCAACCCCAGCGTGGGAACATAGTTGTAGTCGATATTATAAATATTGGTATGGATCTCGCCCCGGCCATCGCCCGCGGCCGACTTGGGGTATATCTCCGTGCCCTCCATCGACCCCGAACCCGGTACGCACCAGCTGAGGCTGGCGTTGACGACCCGTTTGTCGCTCAGCAGCTCCTGCCGGAAGACCTCCTGATTCTTGTCGAGCAGGAACACGTCCTGGATATACACCACCTGGTTCTTATCATAACCCAGCCGCATATCCTGCATATAGTGCAGCTGCCGGTAGACGATCAGGGTGGCTACGATGAGGGCAATGGAAACGACGAATTGAAACACAACGAGGCCGCTGCGCAAAAGGCTGCTGCGGCCGCCACCGGACGACGAACCTTTTAGGACTTTTATCGGTTCGAAAGAAGACAGGAAAAAAGCCGGGTAGAGGCCCGCCGCCGCACCGACAAGCAGGATCAGCACGATAGCGGCGACAAGGGCAGGGATGTTGAAGAAGACGAGATAGCTAAAATGCTTCCCTGACACCTGGTTGAACCAGGGCAGGATCAACAACGCGATCCCAACGGCGAGGGTCATCGAGAAGGCCGTGAGGAGGACCGACTCGGTCAGGAACTGCGCGATCAGCTGTTTTTTCACCGAACCCATCACCTTTCGGATACCCACCTCCTTGCTCCTTGCAGCAGCGCCGGCGGTGGACAGATTGGTGAAATTAGCACAGGCCAGCAACAGGATGAAAAGGGCCAGCGCGCTGAATATAAGGACATAGAGCCGGCTGCCATTGGCCTCGAGTTCGTACTTGGTGTTGGAAGCAAGATGGATATCGGTGAGTGGCGTCAGCGAAAAGATGAAGGTATTGGCGGCTTTACGGGCCTCGGAAAGAGGAATGCCCATATCGCGGGAAATCTCGGAAACACAGTATTTGGCCACCAGCTCCGGGAATCGGGCCTGCAATTTTTTTGCGTCCGCGTCGGGACGGAGCCGGAGATAGGTATACATGCCTACATTGGTCCAGGTGTTGTGGGTAAAATGCATCGTCCCCCAGCTGACGAAGGCCTCGAAATGGAAATGCGCCTCGTCGGGGATCTTATCGATGACCCCGGTGATAGTGCAAGCGCCGTAGTTGGAGAGGTCGACCGTCTTGCCCAGCGCCGATGTCGTACCGAAGTATTTGGTAGCAAAAGCCCTGGTGACCACGAGGCTATTGGGCCTTCCCAGGGCCGTATGAACATCGCCTTCGAGAAAGGGAAGGGTGAAGACTTCGAAAAAATTGCTGTCGGCATACACAAGGTTGGGTTCCTTGAATTGCCGGGTACCGGCCTGTATATAGGTGTCACCGAGATGGCCAAGCCGGGTAAAGGTCTCGATCTCCGGGAAGGCCGCCTTCATTCCCGGTCCGACGGCGATATCAACCATGGGGTAGTCGGACTGCGTGGTGCTGGTTACACCCAGGTTGACCCGGTAGATGTCTTTCGACCGGTGGGCATAGCGGTCATACGAGCTCTCGTCCCGGACCCAGGCGGCGATAAGCAGGCAGGCGGCAAGTCCTACGGAAAGCCCGAGGATGTTAATGGCCGCAAAGACGGTGTTCCGCCGGAGATTTCGGAGCGCAAGCTTGACATAGTTCTTTAGCATGGCAAATGATTTGCATAGTGAAGGTACTCCTGCAAGGGACGCGGGACCCCGGGTTAATGTTGCATTAAGCCTCGAAAAAAGGCGGAACCGGCCCGGGTCCGGAACGGAAATTTCGGTAACTTACTCAAAACACTTTTTTTATGTCAACAACAACTGAAGTCATGTCGACGACAGAGATCGCCAACCGCCTGGTCGAGCTCTGCAGCAAGGGCGATTACGAAACCGCTCAAAAAGAGCTGTTCGCGGATGACGCGGTCAGCATCGAGCCCCATGGCACGCCGGATTTTCAGCAGGAAACAAAAGGGTTGGACGCCATCATCGAAAAGGGCAAGAAATGGGCAGGGATGGTGGAAGAGTATCACGGGATGAAGGTGTCACAGCCGGTGGTGGGCGGCCAGTCTTTCGCCTGCACCATGTACATGGATGTGACGATGAAAGGACAGGGACGCATGCAAATGACGGAGCTGTGCGTGTACAACGTAAAGGATGGCAAGATTGTTTCGGAGCAGTTCTTTATGTAAATTGGTGGAAAATTTAACGATGCGTAATCCAACGATCTTTCGGGTCACGATCTTACCGGCGATGCTCACCTGCATCGCCTTTTTTTGTGCCCTTTCCGGTCATGCCCAGAAGTTCGAGGGACTCGCCCGGACGCCGCCGATGGGGTGGAACAGCTGGAATAAATTTGCCTGTGACGGCGTCAACGAGACGGTCCTGAGGGAGACCGCCGATGCGATGGCCGCCAATGGGATGCAGCATGTGGGCTACCAGTATATCGTCATCGACGACTGCTGGCAGATCGGCCGCGACAGCGCGGGGAACATTATCGTGGACGCTTCGAAATTTCCGCATGGCATCGGGGCGCTTGCGGACTATATACATTCCAAAGGGCTGAAGTTCGGCATCTATACCTGCGCCGGGACAAAGACCTGTGCCGGCCGGCCCGCGAGCCTGGGCTATGAATTCCAGGACGCCCGCCAGTATGCGGCCTGGGGTGTCGACTATCTGAAAGAAGACTGGTGTAACGTCCTGCCGAACCAGAATGCCGAGGCCTCCTACACCCTGATGCGGGACGCCCTATACAAGGCCGGCAGACCCATCGTCTTCAGTCTTTGCGAATGGGGCTCCCATAAACCCTGGCAGTGGGCAAGCACCATCGGTCATCTCTGGCGCAGTTGCGGCGATATCGGCAACAACTGGAGCTACCAGGAAGCAGGCGACGGCGGCATCTACGGCGGCAGCGTGATATCCAATCTCGATCTGCAACGCGGACTGGAGCGGTACGCCGGGCCGGGTCACTGGAACGACCCGGATATGCTGGAGGTAGGCAATGGCGTGCTGAGCCCCGATGAAGAGCGCTCTCACTTTAGCCTGTGGTGCATGCTCGCCGCGCCGCTGATGGCGGGTAATGATCTGCGTAATATGTCCGCCGCCACAAAGTCGATCCTCACCAACAAAGACGTGATCGCCATCGACCAGGATCCGCTTGGGAAGCAAGGGTACGAAGTATATTATAAGGACGATCTCGAAGTGTTCGTAAAACCCTTGCAGGGCGGCGATACTGCTGTATGTTTGTTCAACCGCGGCGATGAGACAAAGAATATCGACCTGCCCTGGAACAGCTTCCACATCGGCAGCGCCAGGACCATCCGCGATGTCTGGAAGGGACAGCCACAGGGCACCACCTCATCGCCGTTCCGCGCCGGGATCGCAAAGCATGCGGTGATCCTGTTGCGGCTTTCAAAATGATCATTTTATCGACGTGATCGCGGTCCCTCCATACTTCCCCTCGGTTTTAATAACACCGAAGCCGGGGGAATACCATTCCGTATAATCATAGTTGACGGGAATGCCGATGGGCCCGGTCTTTATGGAGAGATGGCCGTGGGCGCTGATCTTGAAGCAGTCCCAGGTCCCTGCGGGAGTGGTCACGGATTCCTGGGCAAGCACCTTACGCTCGGTGATCTGCATGGCGAGGGTCTGGGTCATGCCGCCGCGTTTGATATCCATAGCGAAACTGCCGTTCTTCAGGTCATCGCCCACCTTCATACCGATGGGATAATCGATAAAATTCCCCTGTCCGCTTACCTCGGTCTCGCTTATATTGGCCTGCTCCGCCTGCTGTTGCGGCAGCATCATCCGCATGTCGATGGAAAAAATGCCGCCGGTACACTGGACGCTGCTGTTGCCCTTGGCGATGGATTTCCCCTTTTTGTCGAACATTTCGCTGGCCAGCTTTCCCGTCATCGTGCCGCCGCTCGTCGAGACGTCCGATACCTGGTACACCTGTTTCCCGTTGGGTTCCCCTTTCCTGTTATAAATGGTGGTCTCGATGGTCTTGTCCTTCTGAAGATATAGAAATTTGGAACAGTCCTGGGCCCGGGCGGGCACGATGGCGCATATGCAGATGGCGGCCACCGCTGTAAGGAGTTTAAGCATGGTAGCATTGGTTTAGCTAGAAAGGTACCCAATATTCCCAACTGCGCCAATACTACAAATGGGTATATTGCCCGCCTACTTCCGGTACAGGAAAAGATACCCCTTGGTCACTGCAGCCGCCGTTCCTCCGCCGGTATTGGACTCGTCTTTTGTCGACAAGACGGTAACCCCCAGAGTGATCTCTTTGTCAGGCAATGCATTGTATAAATTTCCGGTTTGGACAAAAACATTTGGATCGGCATTCCTGGTGCGGAATTGCCCACCGGCAATGGGCACGCCGTCAGTGACGTTGTACAGCGAGATAACACAGGAATCCGTTGGATCGAAAGATGGGTTGACATTGGCAACATATGGATCGGCCATAAACACGATCGAGTCGACACCCGCATAGTTATGCTTGTTGAATTTATAGATCTTGTCCCAGGCAAGCTGTGGTGTAGGTGTTATAGACCCTGTATTCAGATCAAAAGAGAATACCAGCTGCCGGTCCAGATTGGAGTCTACGACGATCGTCGTGTCCTTATAAATGGTCGTATCATGGTTGATATGCTGAACGACGGTTTTTGTGCAACCAGGGGCAAGGTAAAAGACGGAAAAGAGAAGGAATGCGGGGATAAGGACTTTAACGGTTATGGGTGACTTCATACGGGTTGGTTTATGCGGAAAGATAAAAAAAAGTCCCGCACTGCGGGACTTTTTTTTTAACTCGATTTTCCTACCATATTCTCCGGCCGGACCCATTCATCGAACTGCTCGGGCGTCAGATGACCCAGTTTGACAGCCATCTCTTTTAGCGTCGTCCCCTCCTTATGCGCCTTCTGAGCGATCTCCGCGGCCTTGTAGTAGCCGATCTTCGTATTCAGCGCGGTGACGAGCATCAGCGAATTGTGCACATGCTTCTTGATATTGGCTTCGATCGGCTCGATGCCCCTGGCGCAATGTTCGTTGAAGCTGTTGCAGCCGTCGCCGATAAGCCGGGCGCTGTGAAGAAAGTTATAGATCATCACAGGCTTGAAGACATTCAGCTCGAAATGACCCATAGCCCCACCGACATTAATGGCGACATCGTTGCCAAGCACCTGCGCGGCGATCATCGTCAGGGCCTCGCACTGCGTGGGGTTGACCTTGCCGGGCATGATCGACGAACCGGGCTCATTATCCGGGATATGCAGCTCGCCGATGCCGCTGCGCGGGCCGGAGCTGAGCATCCGGATGTCATTGGCGATCTTCATCAGGCTGACGGCAACGGTCTTCAGCGCGCCATGGGCTTCGACGATGGCGTCGTGTGCCGCCAGGGCCTCGAATTTATTGGCCGCGGTGATAAAGGGCAGTCCGGTGAGCTCAGCAATCTTTTTGGCGACAGTCTCCGAATAGCCCGGAGGAGTATTGATCCCCGTCCCCACAGCGGTACCGCCAAGGGCAAGCTCGGAAAGATGCGCCAGCGTATTCTTTATCGCCCGAACGCCATGATCCAGCTGCGCGACATACCCGCTCAGCTCCTGACCTACCGTGAGAGGCGTGGCATCCATAAAATGAGTACGGCCGATCTTTACCACCTTCATGTATTTCTTACTCTTTTCGGCCAGCGTGTTACGCAGGGCCTCGATCCCCGGAAGGGTTGTCTCCTGCAGGATCTTGTAGGCGGCGATATGCATCGCCGTTGGAAAAGTATCGTTGGAAGACTGGGACTTGTTGACATCGTCATTCGGCGCAAGGAACTTCTCCTTGTCGGTAAGCTTCCCGCCGTTGAGCACATGCCCGCGATAAGCGATGACCTCGTTGACGTTCATATTGCTCTGCGTGCCGCTGCCGGTCTGCCAGACGACGAGTGGGAAATAGGCGTCGAGACTGCCGCTGAGGATCTCATCACAGACTTTGCCGATGAGATCGGCCTTTTCCTTGGGCAGCACACCCGCTTCAAGGTTGGTCAATGCGGCTGCCTTCTTCAGATAGGCAAAGGCGCGGATGATCTCCTTCGGCATTTTATTGATATCCTGGGCAATGGGGAAATTGAGCACACTACGCTGGGTCTGAGCGCCGTAATAGGCGTCGATGGGGACCTGTACTTCGCCCATCGTATCTTTTTCGATCCTGTATTCCATAATACTGTTTTTTGCGGACCCAAAGGTAGGGCTCCCGGAGCGGAAATTTACGAGCGGTTTGGGTTAAATGACCAAAATTCCCGTCATTTGTTATATGACATTAACCAAATTCTCCTTTTTACTTCTGGCGGGCCTCCTGTCCGCCTCGATGGCGATCCGCGCCCAGGACACCAATCCGAAATACGAGTGGAAAGAAGGTAGTTCCGGTGGCTATACCTATAAGTACGTCACCAACGACCCGTTGCAGACCCGGTTGTACACGCTGCCCAATGGACTGACCGTACTGCTGAGCCCCAACCATAAGGAGCCCCGCGTAGCGGTTCGCATCGCGGTGCGGGCAGGCAGCAATACCGATCCTCGCGATCATACCGGTCTGGCCCACTACCTCGAACACCTGCTCTTTAAAGGGACGGAACAGTATGGTTCCCTGGACTGGAACAAGGAAAAGCCCTACCTGGAACAGATCGACGCCCTGTATGAGCAATACAATTCCACAAAGGATCCCGCAGCGCGAAAGAAGATCTATCACCGGATCGACAGCATCTCGGGCGTGGCCTCACACTATTCCATCGCCAACGAGTACGACAAATTGATGGCGGACATCGGCTCCCAGGGAAGCAACGCCCATACCTGGGTGGAGGAAACGGTGTATGAGGAGGATATTCCCTCCAATGCTATGGATAAATTCCTCGTCATCCAGGGCGAACGGTTCCGCGATCCCATCTTCCGGCTTTTCCATACCGAACTGGAAGCGGTGTACGAGGAGAAGAACCGGACCCTGGATAACGACGGATCGAAAATGCTGGAAGCGACCCAACGCTATCTCTTCCCGACCCATAATTACGGCCAGCAAACGACCATCGGAACGATCGAACATCTCAAGAACCCATCCCTGAAGGCGATCCGGAATTATTATCACGCATACTATGTCCCCAACAATATGGCGGTGATCATGTCCGGGGACTTCGAATTTGAAGACCTTATAAAAAAGATCGACAAGGCCTTCGCCTACATGCAATCCAAACCGGTGCAGCTCTACAATCCCGCGCCCGAGCGCGATCTCACGGCACCCGTCGTTAAGGACATCCTCGGGCCCAGCGCCGAGAATATGCGCATCGCCTACCGCACCCCCGCCGTAGATACGCATGACGCCTTCGTGCTCGATCTCATTTCAAGCATCTTTTCCAACGGCAAGGCCGGCCTGCTCGACCTCAACCTCAACAAACAGCAACGGGTGCAGGGCTCCAACTGCGGCCTCCAGCAGTACAAAGACTATGGAATGCTGATCTTCAACGGCACGCCCAAACAGGGCCAGACGCTGGAGCAGGTGAAGGACCTCCTGATGGAACAGATAGAGAAACTGAAGAAAGGCGATTTTGACGAGAGCCTGGTCAAGGCCATCGTCGCAAATGGGAAATTGGCGGAGCTGGAAGGATTCCAGAAGAACGAAACCCGGGTCGGCGCACTCATGGCCAGCTTTATCCAAACCCGCGCGACGAAATGGGACCTCGAAGTGGGCGAGCTGGATGCCGAAGCAAAAGTGACAAAACAGGAGGTGATCCGGGTGGCCAATAAATACATGGGCAACAACTATGTCCTGCTGTACAAGCGGAAGGGCGAGGATAAAAGCATCGTAAAGGTGGACAAACCGCCCATCACCCCCGTAGAGACGAATAAAGATAAGAAGTCGGCCTTTTTGACGAAGCTGGAAGCGATGCCGATGGGCTCGGTAGCCCCTCAGTGGCTCGATTTTCAAACGGGTATTGGTCATGGCAAGTCCGGTATCGCGGACGTCCTTTATGTGCCCAACAAGGATAACGATCTGTTCCATCTCTATTATCGCCTCGAGATGGGCAACTTCAACAACCGTCTCCTGCCACTTGCCGCGCAGTACCTGCAATACCTGGGTACGGCCCAGCATCCTACGGCAGAGATCAGCAAGGCCTTTTATAACATCGCCTGTAATTTCAACGTCAATACGACCAATGACGTGACCACCATTACCGTGACAGGCCTGCAGGAGAACTTCAGCAAGGCGGTGACCCTGTTCGAAGACGTACTGCACAATTGCCTGCCCGATACGGCGGCGCTGGCTGCGCTAAAAGACCGGCTGTTAAAGGCCCGGGCCAACAACAAGCTGAATAAGAATGCGATCATGCAGGGACTGATCAGCTATGCCCGGTATGGCGCAAACAATCCTTTCAATACCGTCCTCAGCTCGGGGGACATCGCCGGCATCAAGGCGGAAGACCTCACCAACATTCTGCACGGATTGTTCAATTATCCGCATACGATTATCTATTATGGTCCGCTGAGCCAGGATGCATTCACCACCCAGATCACAAGCCTGCATCCCCTGCCCTCGGCCTGGACACCCATTCCCGGGAAAAAGAAATTCCCGTTTGCGGTGCAGTCGGCCAACCAGGTACTGTTCACGAATTACGATATGGTGCAAAGCGAGATCTGCTGGATCCACAATTCAGAACCTTATGATGTCAATAAAGAGCCCATCGTAGCCGTGTTTGACAACTACTTCGGAGGCGGGATGGGCTCCATCGTCTTCCAGACCCTGCGGGAGTCGAAGGCGCTGGCCTATGCCACCTTCGCTACCTATGGCACCCCCGCGAAGAAGGAAGATCCCTTTTATATCCTGGCGTATATCGGCTGTCAGGCGGATAAGATGAACGAGGCCGTCGGCGGGATGAACGCCCTCCTGAACGATCTTCCCACCTCGGAGCAGGGCTTCGAACTGGCGCGTTCCAGCGAGAAGAAGGATATCGAGACCCAACGGTTTACGGAAGATGGCATCGTCTTCGCCTATCTCGAGGCCAGGCAGAAGGGATTGGACTACGATCAGCGGAAGAGCGAGTATGAGAGCCTGGATAAGATGACGATGGGGGATGTAAAACAGTTCCACGAAAAGGAAGTAGCAGGAAAGGCCTATACGTACTGCGTGGTGGCGAGCGATAAGAAGATAAAGACGGATGACCTGCAAAAGGTCGGCGCGGTGAAAGTGCTGAGTCTTGAAGAAATATTCGGATACTAAAAAAGCCCGGCCGATCGGCCGGGCTTTTTCGTTCAAAATTTTTTTTCGCAAAAGAGTGATTTTAGGGACCGTCCTGCGAATAATTGGGTATGAACCCGACCGATCTACTGCAAAGGATACAGGATAACAAGGGGATCCTCTATAAGATCAGCAATTCCTATTGCCGGACCGCCGGTGACCGGGAAGACCTGATGCAGGAGATGGTGTATCAGCTATGGCGATCGGGGCAACGATTTGACGAAACCCAAAAATTCTCTACCTGGATGTACCGGATTGCATTGAATGTGGCGATCTCCTTTTATCGGAAGGCCAACCGAAACGGCGTTACCGTTGCCCTGGACGCAGAGGCGCATTTTGCCGATGAGCCCGCAAACGAGGTGCTGGAGGAAAGGATCGGGGCCTTGCAAAGATTTGTCCGCGAGCTCAACGAATTGGACAAGGCCCTGATGATCCTCTACCTCGAAGAACGGCCCTATAAGGAGATCGCGGAGATCCTGGGGATTTCGGAGACAAACGTGGCCACGAAGCTAAGCCGGATAAAGGGCCGTTTGAAACAAGATTTAACTACAATCAAATTGTAAAGGTATGAGTGCGGATGAATTTCAGCAATTGTGGAAGGCGTACGACGCCAAATTGGAGCGATCGATGGAGCTGAACCAACGGCTGATGACGGAGCTGGGCACACAAAAAGTGCACCGGGCCTTCAACTGGCAGATCGCTTTTAAGATCATGATGATCGCGCTGGGGATCGGTTGGAATATCGTCGTCGGGACGTTGGCCTGGCGGTTTCATACAGAGCCTGTATTTGTGGTCTCGGCAGTAATGGTATTAATTTGTACAGCCTATTCCGTTGGGGGCTACATCCTACAGCTTTTAATGATTCTCCAGATCAGGATGAGCGCGACCATTCTCGGGACCCAAAAGCAACTGGCTCAACTGGAGGCCGTGATCATCCAGACTCTGCGGGTAGGCTTCCTGCAGACGCCGGCGTACACTTTCTTCTACATCACGAAGCATCAGATCGCAACGGCCGGTCCGGGATTTTGGGTGACGCAGGGGATCGTTACGGGGGCGGCGGTGCTGGTGACCATCTGGGTCTACCGGACAGTGACCGTGCATAACGCCGGAAAGGGTTGGGTCAAACAGATGGTTGATAATGAAGGCGGCAAAACGATCGCCCGGGCCCGGGCCTTCATCCGGGAAGTAAAAGAATGGGGAAAAGAAGCTTGACCGGTGCCGGGCTCATTTTCCCGTAAACACCGCCTTCCGCTTCTCCAAAAAAGCCTTCGCCCCCTCCTTCATATCTTCCGTCCCAAAGCATTCCCCAAACGCCTCCTGCTCGCGCTGAAAGCCGTTACGTACTGCACCGCCTTCATCAAGCCGCGTTTCGCCCCCAAAAGGATCAGCCTCCCAAACAGCAGTCGATCCAAAAAAGGCGCCGTCACCGGCGGCGATATTGACACACTCGATGATACGGGCCACGGCAACAGGCGCTTTTTCGTTGATAATGGAGAGCAGCTCCCGGGTCTTGGTGAGCAGCTCGTTCTGTTCTTCAACGATATAGTTGACCAATCCCATGACGTGCGCTTCCGTCGCCTCGACCATCCGCGCCGAAAGCATGATCTCGACGGCGCGGCCACGGCCAACCAGTTGTGTAAGCCGCTGCGTACCGCCATAACCCGGGATGAGTCCGAGATTGACCTCGGGCTGGCCGAACTTCGCATTGGTGGAGCAGAGCCGGAAATGACAGGCCATGGCCAGCTCCAGCCCGCCGCCAAGGGCAAAGCCGTTGACCGCCGCGGCGATGGGCTTGGGACAGGAGGCGATCCGGAAGAAAAGATCATGACCTTTGGCCGAAAGGGCCTGGCCCTGCTCGCGGGTGAGGCCGAGGAATTCGGAGATATCGGCGCCGGCGACAAAGGCCTTCGTCCCCGCGCCGGTGATGACGGCACTACGGATCTCTTCATTTTCATAGATCTCGTCGACGGCCTGGGACAATTCGGACATGACATCCTTGTTGAGCGCATTCAGCTTGTCCGGGCGGTTGATCGTGACCGTGAAGATGCTGTCGGTGAGATCGGTGTGTAAGGTTTTATACATAAAATGGTATTTTTTTTTAACCTTTGAGCAGACCCAGCGTATGCCTGATCCGCCGGATGGTCTCTTCCTTCCGGAGCATCACGGCGATGTCGAAGACATGGGGACCGAACTTCCCTCCCACCAGCATGATCCGCAACGGCATCAGCAGTTCGCCGGGCTTGATACCCGCGGCGGCGGCCATCTCCTTGAACTGGGCTTCCAACGCATGCGGGTCTGTCAGCTCGCCGCCAAGTTCCAGCTGCCGGATATATTCGGCGAAGAAGAGGTCTTTGGCGGGATTCCATTTGGGTCTGACGGCGTCGAGATCCATCGTCGCAGGGAGCTGGAAAAAGAAGCCGGCCTGGCCGACGAACTCGGGCAGGAGGGTACAACGGTCCTTGACCAGGTCGAGGATGGTTTCGAAACGATTGGGCACAGGGGTTGCCGCTCTGACCACGGCCTCATAGGCTGCAAGGTCGAAGGGCGGCGGCGCGGTGATATCGGCCAGGGGATCGGCGACGATCGGTAGAATGGGCACTTCGGGACCTTCCTCGGGGCGTTCGAGATCGGCCGGCGGGACCGTAATGCCCGCGGCAGCAAAGAGGGGAGCCACCAGGTCCGAATATTCCACGGCGGAGAGCTTCTTGATCCATTCGTGGTTGAACCATTTGGCTTTCTCGAAGTCGAATTTGGCGCCGCCCTTATGGACGCGATCCAGGGAAAAGCGGTCGATCAGCTCGGTCAGCGTAAAGATCTCCTGGCCGGTGCCGTCATTCCAGCCGAGAAGGGCAAGGAGATTGACGAAGGCCTGGGGTAAGAATCCCGTTTCCTTAAACCCGGTGGCCGGCTCGCCGGAGCGGGGGTCGGTCCAGTTCATCGCAAAGACGGGGAATCCCAGCCGGTCGCCGTCCCGCTTGCTGAGCTTCCCATTGCCATCGGGCTTCAGGATCAGCGGGAGATGCGCCCAGTGAGGCATCTTATCTTCGCCGAAAAGATAGCGCCAAAGCAGGATATGAACAGGGGCGCTGGGCAGCCACTCCTCGCCCCGGAAGGCATGGGTGATCTCCATCCCGTGATCGTCGACAACAACGGCCAGGTGATAGGTGGGCATACCATCGGCTTTTAGCAGTACCTTGTCGTCGATGCCGGTCGTGGAGAAGCGAACCTCGCCCCGGATCATATCGGTAAAATGAACGTCCTGGTCGGGGTCCAGCCGGATGCGGATGACATAAGGGGTGCCGGCGGCCAGCAATCGCTGGGTCTCCGACGGGTCGAGCGAGAGGGAATTGCGCATTTTTTTACGCAGGGTATGGTTGTACTGAGGCGAAGGGTTGTCCGCAGTCTTGTACTTTTCCCGCATGGCCTCCAACTCCTCGGGGGTGTCAAAGGCATAGTAGGCATGCCCCTGTTCGACCAGCTGGCGGGCATATTTTTCGTAAAGGCCAAGGGCCTTGCGCTCGCTTTGGCGATAGGGGCCATGGGGACCGCCTTTATGGGGTCCTTCGTCGGGCTCGAGGCCGCACCATTTAAGGCTGTCGATAATATATTCCTCTGCTCCTGGTACATACCGGCCCTGATCCGTATCTTCAATGCGGAGGATGAAGTCGCCCCCATGGTGGCGGGCGAACAGATAGTTGTAAAGAACGGTCCGGACGCCACCGAGGTGCAGTCCACCGGTGGGGCTTGGCGCAAATCGTACTCTGACTTTTTTGCTCATAGAGTGCAAAGGTACATTGTTTAAAAAAAAATTGCAGATTGTGAAATTTCTGTTGACCTTTTGCCTTTTTTTGATCGTCGGGGCCGCCTCCGCCCAACTTACCTATGAAACACTATTCGTGGACTATGACAGCGCCTGGCAATTCAGGAACCTAAAGATCATCCCTATCCGTCGAAAGGCGGGGGCGGGAATGATGGCGCAGAATGCCGATATCGTTCCGCTCAACCAGGCGATGAAAAAGGGGCTGGTAACCGTGACCGAACGCGGGACGACCTCTTTCGAAAATGTCCACTGGCTGCGATTCAACACCCATGGCAAAAGTTCCATTTATATCGCGGGCGGCGAGATCGTCTCGGGGGGCCGGCAGGACCGGATGATCGTCCGCGACACGATCCTGCGCCCCATGGAAAAGGACCAGTATGTACCGGTGATGTGCGTCGAGGAGCAGCGCTGGAGCGACAAAGAAAAGAAATTCGCTTACGGAAGTTTTGCCAATCCGCATCTGCGCAAGGTGCTCGACTCGACGGGGAATCAGGTGTCCATCTGGCGTGAGGTAGACCGGCAGCTGCTGGCAGGGGCGTTCAAGAATAAGACGCTCGCCTATCTTTCCCGTTAAGAGGACAAAAAATACCTCGCCTTTGAGGATGAATACTTCCACTATTTCATGGACAAGTTCGCAAAGACGGACAGCAATGTGGTGGGATTTGTCGCCATCACCGGCGATAAGATCATCGGCACGGATATTTTTGATGGGACGGGCCTTTTCTACCCGCAACTGGACCCATTGCTCCACGGATATATCGACGATGTGATGGCATCGGGCCTGCCCGTGAAGCTTAAGGATCCGCCGCTGAAGCGATATATGGATCATCTGCTCAAGGATGAAAAGAGCCAGGAAGAGTTCGTAAAGGATAAAGGAAAGATCTTCCGGCAGGATGGGCACGTCATCCATGTGAATACCTTTACAAAGGAGACACCCGTGCCCTAAAATCCCTATATTGTGTTGTATGTTTTATCTCGTACGGTCGCCCTGGTGGCTGAAGAAATTCTATTCGAAGCTTATCTGGAATATCCCCGTAAAAGAACGGGTCCTCTATCTGACCTTTGATGACGGTCCACATCCCGTGGTCACGCCGTTCGTGCTCGATCAGTTGAAGGAATACGGCGCCACCGCCACTTTCTTCTGCATCGGGAAGAACGTACAGGAATACCCGCAGATCTATCGCAGGGTTTTGATGGAGGGACATCGCGTGGGGAACCACACGCAGAATCATCTCAACGGCTGGAGATCGGACGATCGGAAGTATATCGACGATATCCGCGAGGCAGCGAAACAGATCGACTCCGGCTTGTTTCGTCCCCCATATGGCCGCATCAGCAGCTTCCAGTCTGATCTACTCCGCAAGGAACCGTTCAACTACAGGATCATCATGTGGGAAGTCCTAAGCGCCGACTTCGACCGGTCGGTGGATGGAGACCGATGTGTGCGCAATGTGATCCACCACGCGCGGCCGGGTTCGATCGTCGTCTTTCACGACAGCGAGAAAGCCTGGGATCGGTTGCGCATAGCGCTGCCGAAAGTGCTGGAGCATTTTTATAAAAAGGGATATCGATTCGAGGGGATACCGCCATCCTGAGGCGGCCGGATTCCCGAACTGGGAAAAAGGATCGGGAGGAACGGTTTTTGCTAAAAATAAAATTGGGCCTGGGTAGACACCCTGGCCCGTTTTTAATCCGTACCCTATGAAAACTGGTTTAAAGGTAAATCTTTTTTTGAACTGTGCAAAGATATTTAGTCAGTCGGGCCTGACGAATCTTCTGGAACACGGCCTTTTACCACCAATTTCTTTCCCTTCTCACGCTACCGGTTTATTGCCGCCAACCCGCGTCCACTCCACGTTTCCGCGGGAGGGGCGCCTTTTGATGGCGGCGCCGTCATAAAATGAGGATCGCCGAAATCATGGGTTTTGGGGATATTTGCACTCAATTTGGAAAGCAATTGTCATGGAACTGATCGACACACATTGCCACTTATATAGCAAGGAATTTGGGCGGGATATCGAAGAGGTTATACAACGTGCTGAAAAGGAGGGTGTTAATAAGTTTTTCCTGCCGGCGATCGACCGGCATTGCCAGGAGGCGCTGTTGGCGCTCGAGGCCCGCTACCCCGGCAAATGCGTCGGGATGACGGGTTTGCACCCCTGCCATGTAAAGGCGGACTGGGAGACGGAAATGGCCTTCGTGGAGACCGAACTGGCGCGCCGTTCCTGGGTCGCCGTAGGGGAGATCGGTCTGGATTTTTATTGGGACCGGACCTTCGAAAAGGAGCAATATGCCGCTTTCCACCGTCAGACGGAATGGGCCCTGAACCATCGCATCCCGATCGTGATCCATTCCCGGGAGTCCATGAAAGAAAGCATCGGCGTGGTCCGCGAGCATCAAAAAGGCGCTCTACGGGGCATCTTCCATTGCTTCAGCGGCGACGCCAAGGCCGCGGCGGAGATTGTCGACCTCGGCTTCTACCTCGGCATCGGCGGTGTGCTGACCTACAAGAATTCCGGCCTTGGCGATGCCATCCGCGACATCCCACTTGAGTGGCTCGTCCTCGAGACCGATGCGCCCTACCTCGCGCCCGTGCCTTTCCGCGGCAAGCGCAACGAGAGCAGCTACCTCCGGTATATTGTTGAAAAGCTGGCCGAAATAAAGGGTCTGCCCGTGGAAGAGGTGGCCCGCGTGACAACGGAAAATGCACAAAAAATATTCGGAAACTAGGACCAGAAGCCGTACTTTTGCAGCCCTCGCGCGGGCAGCCAAACCCCCGCAATCATTCAACCGGAGAGGTGTCCGAGTGGTTGAAGGAGCACGCCTGGAAAGTGTGTATACTCGAAAGGGTATCGCGGGTTCGAATCCCGCTCTCTCCGCAGATGAATCCTTGCCCCGCATTCGCGGGGCATTTTTTATTCCCGGACGCGGGGCGAACTTGTTCGCCAAAGCGTGAGGGGATAAAAAATGATAGTCCCCTTTTTTAATGTAAAAGGAATTGCCCGTCTGCCGGGCAATTTCCTTAAAAATGAAATTAATCTCCGGGGTTCGAAATGCGAACCGTGAATTTTTGGAGTTGGCTGCAGATCGCAGCCCTTTCGGTTTGATAGCGGATCATGTATCTGCTATTCCCTTCTTCCGTCACCCTGCCTAAAAGGTGGTTCTCTTCGGGCCTGCTGGTGAAGAGCAATCCCAGTCCTTTTAAGCGCTGTAAAATTTTCCAGGGCTTGCAGGCCATTACTCGCAAAAGAGCAGGCGGCCGAACCATTGATTTATTAGTTAAATTGCTTGCTTTCGTTCGACAGGTTTATAAAAAAGGTCTGTTTTGCCTTTTTCCGTACCAGCGATCATTTTTGTATGGGCGCTGCAAATGTGCCTGACGGATTCCGCAGCGTCCTGAGTAAAACCGCTTTGGGGATACGCACAATATAAACAGAAGGCTTCATTTTCACAGAACTTGTTCCAAAGGTGTTCGAGCCTTACCGTGGCGCCGATCTGCCCCTTGGCCCACAAGATGGCTACCATCTCACCAAAAGCCCGAACGTTACGGCTGTTTCCTTTAGCCCTTACGATTACTTCATTTATAACTTGATTGAATAGATTTTCGTCAGGCCAATCATTGACCATAAATTTAGACAAAACTTCCTGGGCATTGAGGGAGATGTATTGAGCATTGGAGATCAAAAAAGGAACCGTGTATCCTAAAGTAGTAAGGCGTTCTTCCAAAGCCTCCAGATGAGCAGCTGTCGCGATAACTACTGCGCATTCACCCGAGTTGACCCCCCCTGAGACAAAGCCGGACAAAAGGTCAAGAAAATCTTCATCATTCTCATAGATCTGGACAACATGCTCACAAGGCGCAATCTCTCCCCAA
>Ga0105239_10000663_pt1 | contig 49003 bp, 43 predicted proteins | sample KBSC44metaG_FD_92761 | JGI IMG/M metagenome (GOLD analysis project Ga0105239, IMG submission 92761) | Corn rhizosphere microbial communities from Kellogg Biological Station, Michigan, USA - KBS C4-4 metaG | ecosystem: Host-associated > Plants > Roots > Rhizosphere > Soil | place: Michigan, USA...
CGGCCGGCGTCACCGCGTTGACGAGGATGCCCTTGGTGGCCAGCTCCTTCGCGAGCGACTTGGTCAGCCCGATCAGGCCGGCCTTCGAGGCGCTGTAGTGCGATGCGTTCGGGTTGCCTTCCTTGCCGGCGATCGACGCGATGTTGACGATGCGGCCGTAGCCTTGTTTGATCATCTGCGGCACGATCGCGCGGCAGGTCAGATACGGGCCGATCAGGTTGACCTCGATCACCTGACGCCACACGGCAGGGTCCAGCTCCCAGGTCGTCCCGTTGCCGCCGGTGATGCCGGCGTTGTTGACCAGGATGTCGATGCTGCCGTGCGCTTCGATCGCCGATGCAGTCGCCTGTTCGACCGCGCTCTGATCGGTCAGCTCGACGATGCCGATGCTGACCTTGCCGAGTGCACCCAAGGCCTGCCTTGCGGTTTCGAGGCGCGGACCGTCGATGTCCCACAGCGCGACGCTGGCGCCCGATTTCAGCATGCGTTCCGCCACGCCGTAGCCGATGCCTTGCGCGCCGCCGGTGATCACCGCGGCGCGGCCCTTCAGATCGAGCTGGTTCATGCTGCGCTCCCGATGTCCGCGTCGACCGTGGTCTGGCGCTGTTCGCCCAGCCCGGTGATGCCGAGCTTCATGACTTGCCCCGCCTTCAGATAGACCGGGTCCGGCTTCTGCCCCATGCCGACGCCGGGGGGCGTGCCGGTGGAGATCACGTCGCCCGATTGCAGGCTCATGAACTGGCTGATGTAGGAGACCAGCGTGACCACGTCGAAGATCATCGTGCGCGTGCTGCCGTTCTGGTAGCGCTTGCCGTCGACTTCGAGCCAAAGGGCGAGCGCCTGCGGATCGGGGACTTCGTCGCGCGTCACGAGCCAGGGGCCGAGCGGGCCGAAGGTGTCGCAGCCCTTGCCCTTGTCCCACTGGCCGCCGCGCTCGAGCTGGTAGGAGCGCTCCGAGACGTCGTTGACGACGCAGTAGCCGGCCACATGCTCCAGCGCCTTGTCTTTCGGGATGTAGCGCCCCGGCTTGCCGATGACGATGCCGAGTTCGACTTCCCAGTCGACCTTCAGCGCACCGGGCGGGATCTCGACGTTGTCGTTCGGGCCGACGATCGCGCTGGTGGCCTTCGTGAACAGCACCGGCTCGCTCGGCACCGCCATGTTCGACTCGGCGGCATGGTCGGAGTAGTTGAGGCCGACGCAGATCATCTTGCCGACCGCGCCGACGCAGGCGCCGATTCGCGGCGTGCCTTCGACCAGCGGCAGGCCCTTCGGGTCGATCGACGCGATGCGATCGAGACCTCGCGGCGTCAGCGCTTCACCGGCGATGTCCTCGACATGGGCCGAAAGATCCCGCAGGCGGCCGTCGGCATCGATCAGTCCGGGTTTCTCCCGGCCGGGTGCACCGTGACGCAGCAGTTTCAAGCTCATCTCCATCCGTAGTTGGTGATCAGGACTTTAGGGCAGTAAGCTATTGCGATCAAATACCGATTCGCGCGGCATCGATTCCGCTTTGGAATGCTAAGGAAAACCCCGATGGCCATCCCTTTGCTCGTTGCTCGTCTGCGCCTCAGGCATCTGGCGCTGCTCAGCGCACTCGGCGAAATGCCGACCTTGCATCAGGCCGCCGCGCGGCTGAAAGTGACGCAGCCTTCGGCCACGAAGTTCCTTGCCGACATCGAACATGCGTTCGGCTTCCCGCTGTTCGAGCGCCATGCGCGCGGCATGCGGCCGACGCCGCTGGGCCTCGAGGTGATCGCCTATGCGCGCCAGACGGAAGGCTCGCTCGAGCGCTTCATGGAAGGCCTGGAGCAGAAGCGGCGCGGCGGCCACGGCCACCTGGTGTTCGGTGCGGTGATGGGCGCCGCGCCCGACCTCGTCGCGAGTGCGGTAGCGGCGATCAAGCGCGAGCGGCCGCGGCTGAACGTGCGGCTGCTCGGCGAAACCAGCGACCAGATCGGCATCCTGCTGGAGCGCCAGGAGATCGAGCTCGCGGTCGGCCGTTACTCGGCCACGATGCAGCACAACAGCTTCGACTTCGTGCCGCTGGCCAACGAGACCTTGCAGCTGGTCGTCCGCCGCCAGCACCCCTTGCTGCGCAAGCGCGGCCTGGCGCTGGCCCACCTGATCGATTGGCCGTGGGTGCTGCAGCCGATGACGGTGCCGTCGCGCAAGCTGCTCGAGGAAGAACTGGCGCGGGCGGGGCTGGCCACGCCGGCGGACGTGGTCGAGTCGACCTCGATCTTCGCGAGCCTGCAGCTGCTGCAAAGCAGCGATGCGATCGCGATGCTGCCGGAGTCGGTGACGCGCGATTACGTCAAGACCGGTTTGCTCAAGCCGCTGCCGCTGGCCCTGGATCAGGATCTGACGGCATTCGGCGTGTTGACGCGCAAGGACGAGGCGCTGTCGGAGGCGGCCGCTTCTTTCGTGCGGCACCTGCATGAACGTGCCGCGGCCGGGATGGTCTCGGCCTCCCCGGCGGTGAAACGCCCGCCCGCGTCACGATGAACGGGCGAGGGCAGCGGCAACGCGGGCGACGAGTTGTTGATGCAGCGTCCCGTCCCACAGGGATTCGAATGGCATGCGCGAGGCCAACGCCCCGTCGGAATCGAAGAACAGGAAGCCCGGTTCGAGCGCCGAATCCGGCAAGCCGTAGCCGGCCTGGCGCAGCAGCGGAAGGGCCGCCGGCGGCGGCGAGTCGCCCGCTTCCGCCGGGGCGACGACGAGGACCATCTTCTCGCAGGCGCGCTGCCGCACGATCTCGGACAACTCCCACAACAGCCCGTTCGACTCGCCGACCAGCACCATGATGATGTCGGAATGGCCGATCGCGATCGCGGCAAACTGGCGCCATGCCGCGCCCACGACGTCGCCCGCGTTGACGACGCTGCCGCGGCCCATGCCGAACACGTCGGCGGGCCCGCCGATGGTGGCGGCCGCGAATGAATGCGCCAGCGCCAGATTCAGTGCCGACTCGATGCTGACGCCGGCCAAGGCGTCGCGCACGCCGGGAATCGGTACCTGGTCGCGCCACGGGAAGCGGTTGTCCAGCCTGTGGCGACGTGCGGAAGCGAGCGAGCGCAGAAACACCAGCGAGGCTCGCTGCGTCGTCCGCTGCCCGAAGACGGCGGGCATCAAACGAACCACAGTGTCGAGGTCTTCCTGGCGCACGCCGTGCAGCAGCATCTGGGTCTGCACCTGCGCGTCGTTGATCTGGGACAGTCGGGCCAGCGCTTCGGTGCCGATGCGATCGCTCCGTTCGATGCGCCGCTCCCACAGCACCTGGGCCAGGTCGGCGGCCAACGAGGCGCTGCGGTAGAGCGCCGGCGTGCCGCGGCGCCCGACGTGCGTCGCGCGTGCGCTGAACGACATCAGCACGTCGACCGCCGCTTCGATGCGGCCCGGCTGGTCCAGCTGCGGCCCCGGCGGCGCGTCGAAGCGTCGTGCCAGCAAGGCCTGGCCGCTGCCGTCCGCGATCGCGCCAACCAGCGTGCCCAGCACTTCGGCCTCGAGGGCCCTCGCTGCGTCCCGGCCGCGCCAATGCCGTGCCGCCTCGTCCATCAGCCGGGCGGCACGCACGAGGGGCGTGGTGTCTTCGAACGTGCCCAGGTAGGACAGGATCTCGCCGAGCACCATCGCCGCGTCGAACAACATGCCCTGGGGAACCGCTTCGCCCTGCATGTCGTTGAGACCGACGATCGCCAGAGCCAGATGGCGCACGATGGCCGCGAAACGATCCACCTCGCCGTTTGCGAGCACGCTGCGACCCATCAGCCGCGCCAGGTTCCACCATTGGAAGGAAGCGTCGAGCGGGCTGGCGCGGGCGAGCAGCTGCGCGAGGGCCTCGCTGCTCGTGGTCATCCGCCGCTCGCGCAGCATGGTGTCGCTGAGCGCGATCAACTCGGCGGAAGCGCGCTGTGCTCGCACCGCATCGTCGTGGTAGACCGGCGGCGTGCGCTTGCCTGTCGCCGTGGCGTCTTTCAGGAAGCGGATGCGAGCCGCAGTCTCGTCGTCATCCAGCGGGTCGAGCTTGCGGATGACTTGCACGACGACGTCCTCCGACGCGGTGCGGCGATAGCGCACCCAGGATTGGTGGGCACCGAGCAGCGGATGGCCCTCGAAGCCGAGCCCGAAGAGCACGTCGGCCGGCGCGGACTCGACGAGCGAGAACGCTAGCGGGCGAGGGCGGGCGAACCCGACGTAGCGTCCACGAATGCCTTCGACCACCGATGCCAACGGCTGCGTGCCCGGCGCGAGCCGGTCGACGCGGATGCTGTCGATCGAGAGCCCCGGATCGTGCGCACACGGCATGTAGATGAACGACCAGGCGCCGGGCGCTTCCGAGACGGACAGCAGATGGAAATCGACGCCGTCGCCAAACGGGCCGGGGATGAGGGGATCGCCTGTCTGCCACACCTTGCCGGACCCTCCGTCGAACGCTGAGTCGGACTATCGCCGCCGAGCGCAGACCACGCAAGCGGCTCGTGGCTGCCGCCGCTGCGTGCCACGCCGCTCGCGCCGATGTGGAACAATCTTGCGCGACGGTCGCTCTGCGCCACAGGCAGAGTCAGGGGTTGGCCGCACAACCCGATCGGAGATCGTCATGAACATCCAGCATCGCAACCATGTTCGGCGCGTCGGCCAGGGGCCGGCGACGATGGTGTTCGCGCACGGTTTCGGTTGCGACCAGAACATGTGGCGCCTGCTCGTGCCCGAGTTCTCCGGCCGCTTCAAGCTCGTGCTCTTCGACCTGGTGGGCGCAGGCATGTCGGACCTGACGGCCTACGATCCGCACAAGTACGCTTCGCTGCAAGGGTATGCCGAGGACGTGCTGGAGATCGTCGAGCAGTTCGCCGAAGGGCCGGTGATCTTCGTCGGCCATTCGGTCAGCGCGATGATCGGCATGCTGGCCGACCTGCGCGCACCCCGGCGTTTTGCGGCGCACGTGATGATCGGCCCGTCCCCCTGCTACATCAACGATGGCGAGTACGTCGGAGGCTTCACCCGGGCGGATATCGATTCCTTGCTCGAGACGCTGGAGAGCAACTACCTCGGCTGGTCAAGCAACATGGCGCCGGCCATCATGGGCGCGCCGGCCCAGCCGGAGCTGGGTGTCGAACTCACCAACAGTTTCTGCCGCACCGATCCGGAGATCGCCCGCCAGTTCGCCGGCGTGACCTTCCTGTCCGACAACCGTGCCGACCTGCCGAGACTCGACACGCCGACCCTGATCCTGCAATGCAGCGACGACATCATCGCGCCGGTGCCCGTCGGCGAGTACATGCAGCGGGTGTTGCCGCATGGCACGCTGCGCATCATCGACAACGTCGGCCACTGCCCGCACCTGAGCGCGCCCGGTGCCAGCCAGGCGGCGATGAATGACTTCCTGGCAACGCTGGGCCTCTGAAGCATGCCCGCGCCGGAGGCACCGCTGCCGACGCCGGACCGGCTCTGGGACGATGCCGCCTGCGGGCTGTTGCTGACCAGCGCGGACGGAGGCATCCGTCTCGTCAATCGAACCTTTTGCGGCTGGATCGGACACGAACCGCAGGCGCTCGTCGGGCAGCGCCGCATCCAGGATCTGCTGACCATGGGCGGCCGCATCTTCCACCAGACGCACTGGGCGCCGCTGCTGCAGATGCAAGGCTCCATCGCGGAGGTCAAGGTCGACCTGATGCACCGCGACGGCCACACGATACCGATGATGATGAACGCGGTGCGCCGCGATCATCCGGAGGGTTTGTTCAACGAGCTGTCGCTGTTCGTCGCGGAGGATCGCCACCAGTACGAGCAGGAGTTGCTGCGCGCGCGGCGCCGTGCGGAAGACCTGCTGCTCACGCAGCAGCAGGCCCAGCAAGCGCTGGTGCTCGCCCAAGCCCGGCTGCGGCTGGCACTCGATTCGGCCAGGCTCTTCGTCTGGGATGTCGATCCGGTCTCGGGCGGACGGCGTTATGAACCGGGCGTGAGCCGGCTGCTCGGCGCGATCGAGCCGGATGCGATCAGCGATGCGCGTTTCGCCGCATCGATCGACCCCGAGGATCGCGAGCGCGAGGCGAAGGCCTTTGCGCTGGCCCTCGAGCCGGCGAGCACCGGCTATGCCTGCATCTATCGCATTCACGGCCTCGACGGCCTGCGCCGCACGGTCAGTTCGTCAGGGCGCGGCTTCTTCGATGCCGATGGGAAACTGCTGCAATTCGTCGGCGTGCTGCAGGACATCAGCGAACAGACGCGCCAGCGCGCGGAAGCCGAGGACAGGGCCTTGTTCGCCGAGCAGATGATCGGCATCGTCAGCCACGATCTGCGCAATCCGCTGTCGGCGATCCAGGCCAGCTCGCATCTGCTGGGGCGCGGCGAGTTGACCGCCAACCAGCGCCGCGTGCTCGGCCGCATCGCCAGCGCTACCGATCGTGCTCAGCGGCTGATCAGCGATCTGCTGGATTTCACGATGGCCCGCGTCGGGCGCGGGCTGGCGGTGTCCACCCGTTCGATCGATCTGCACGGCCTGGTGGGCGACTGCGTCGAAGAACTGGCGCTGGCTTTTCCCGGCCGGGCGTTGGAGCATCGGCAATTCGGTGAAGGCGACTGTCCGGTCGATGCCGACCGGCTCGTGCAGCTGATCGGCAACCTGGTCGCCAACGCGATGAGCTATGGCGCGGCCGACCGGCCGGTGACGGTGACATCGCGCATCGAGCCTGCCAGCGCGAGCGTCGCCGTGCACAACGAAGGCACGCCGGTGCCGGACGAGATCCTCTCCAGCGTGTTCGAGGCGATGATCCGCGGCAGCAGCGGCGCCAACCCGGGCCGCGGCGTCGGACTCGGCCTCTACATCGTGCGCGAGATTGCCCGGGCCCATGGCGGTGGCGTCGAAGTCTCGTCGTCAGCGGCGCAGGGGACGACGTTCACGGCCCATCTTCCGAGAGCCGGCCGGTAGGCCCGGCTGGAAAGACCGGCCCTGTCGTCACTTGCCGACAATTGTCGGCCGGCGCTTCTGTTTCGGCAGCTCGCGGATCGAGTCGGCCGGGACGCGCGGCGGCGAACGCTGCCACTGCGCATCGTTGCTCGCCTTGCGGGGAAGAGGCTTGGCACCCTGGCCAAAGGGGATGCCGGTCGAGACCGTCTCGACCGTCTTGCGAGTCCACCACCACGGATCGATCGTCATTCGGAGAATCCCAAGGCGTTTCAAATCCCACCGACCGACGGCTCAGTGGGTGAACAAGGCGATCAGGATGATGATCGGAATGGGGACGCCGAGAAAGAACAGCAGCAGTGAACGCATGACGAGTCTCCTGAAAGTGGTGGGCAAAGAGTCGAGAACCGGTCCGGCTCAGTCGAAGCCGTCGCGGCGGCGGCCGCCGAAGGTCGCCGAAAGACTCGCGACGAAGGCGCCCGCGAGCAAGGCGACGAACATCCAGAGCGCGCCGTAGGCCGCGTTCTTGCGTGCCGTCTCCGCTGCCTGTTTCGCCTTGGCCTGGGCGTCGGCGATACCCTGGGTGAGCTTGGCATAAGCGTCGGCGACGCGCTTTTCGGCGTCGGCGGCCGAGAGTCCGGTGCGCTTGGCAACCAGTCCGGCGAGGTAGCTGCGATCGGCGGAAGTCATTTCGCCGTTGCGCAGACTGCTGCCGACGATCTTCGTCGCTTCGGAACGCAGCGCGCCGTCGTTTGTTTCGCCGGCGGGAGCGGCCGAAGGGTCGCCGCGGAACAGCGCATCGACGCTGTAGCCGAGGCTGCCGCCGTCAGCCGAGCCGACTCCCGGTGCCATGGCCGCGATGCCCATCGCGCCGGCCTGCGTCATCGCACCGGCTGCGTCGGCACCGACCTGCGCACCGCCCTTGACCACCGAGCCGGCGGCCGATGACAGCAGGGCCGCCACCGTCAGCGTCGCCACTCCCCAGGCGACAAAGCCGTGAGCGGTGTCGCGGAAGTAGGACTCGTCGGTGTGCACGCCGCTCCATTTGACGCGCAGCCGGCCCGCCAGATAGCCGCCGATGCCGGAAGCGGCGATCGACGTGAGGACCAGCCAGGCGATGGCCGAGATGCCGAGCGTCGAGGCGTCGGCGCCGCGGTCGGACCATGGCGACATCGCAGAGAAGCCGAGCCCGGTGCCCAGCACCAGCAGGATGAGGGACAGCGAGGCCGCCGCCACGGCGCCCGCGAAGATCGCGCCCCAGGAGGTGCCGGCGACGGAGGGCCGGATGCGTGTGTCGGCGGTCGGCGCCGGCTCGCGCTCGAAAGTTCGGGAAGGTAGTACGGCTGTCATTGAGGTCTCCATGGAGTCGGGTTTGTTATCGGCCATCGCGGGACCCGACGTCTGCCGCGCGAATTGAGCCTGTCGATCACGCCGGACGAGGCGATACGCCCGAGTCGGTCACAGGAAACAAGAGTTCGATCCGAGTCCCTGCCCCCGGGGACGTGAGCAGCTCGACGGTGCCGCCGAGCGAGCGGGCGCGGTGGCGCATGCTGTCGAGTCGGCGCCGGCGCAGCTCGGGCCGTTGCTCGGCCGTGTCCTCCGCATCGTGGCGAACGCTCAGCCGGCATCGATCGCCGCTGCACGACATCGAGACCTCGAGCCAGGTCGAACGCCCTTGGCCGGCCGTCAGCGCGCCGCCGAGTTCGTCGTGCAGCATGTCGGCCAGCCGCTTCTTGTCGTCCTCTACCGCGCGGTGGAGGTAGGCGATCACCAGCCCGCCATCGCTTGCCGAGCTGCCGGCCGAACTCGCCGGCACCAGTGGCGCTGCCGCTGGCGAAGCCGGTCTTCCTGCACGAGCACGGTCACGCATCGATGATCACTCCAGGTCGAGAGGCCGGCGTGCATTGACGGCTTCATCGAAAACATTCTGGCGACCATCAGCGGTCCGAACCATTCCAGATGGACGAAACGCTTGTAGTCGAAACGCCTCTCGGCACATCAGAACCGCCGATGCAAGCTCTTGCAGGGGTTCTTGCGCAGGGCAAATCCGACATCGGATCGGGCGCTCCGCCGCTGGCAGCGGTGGCCGGGGCCGGCCACGATGGCTGTCAGTGTCAGTGCATGCCGATCCCGGAGGTACAGATGAAAGATGCTCATTCGAGAGCCAGCGAATCCAGGATGACCGAGGGCGGCGAGGCGTGAACAGCGGTGCCAAGCCGGCAGGCCTCGGCGGCGCGCTCCGGCTGGTCAGGGAAGCCGCGGTGGCATGGATCGACGACTACGCCCCGAGCATGGGCGCGGCGCTCTCCTACTACACGCTGTTCTCGATCGTGCCGGTGCTGCTGATCGTCATTTCGCTCGCCGGGCTGGTGTTCGGCGAAGAGGCGGCGCGTGGCGGCATCTTCAACCAGTTGCGCAGCTTGATGGGTGCGGATGGCGCGGCTGCGATCGAAGGCCTGTTGCTGAGCTTCAGCAGTCCGGCGAACGGGATGGCCGGCACGCTCATCGGCATCGGCGTGCTGGTGATCGGCGCGACCACGGTCTTCGGCGAGCTGCAGAACGCGCTCGACCGCATCTGGCGCGCGCCGGCGCGCGATCCGTCCAGCGGCCTGTGGTCGCTGGTTCGCACTCGACTGCTGTCGTTCGGCATGGTGCTCGCGATCGGCTTCCTGCTGATGGTGTCGCTGGTCTTGAATGCCGCCCTGGCCGCCTGGGGCAAGTGGTGGGCGCCCGCCTTCGGCAGCTTCGAAGCGCTGGCGCACGCAGCCGATTTCATCCTCAGCTTCGTCTTCACGACCACCGCCTTCGCGTTGATCTACCGTTTCATGCCGCGCGTGAAGATCCGCTGGCACGACGTGTGGATCGGTGCCGCGCTGACGGCGCTGTTGTTCACGCTCGGCAAGCTGCTGATCGGCCTCTACATCGGCAAGAGCGGGGTCGCCTCCGGCTTCGGCGGCGCGAGTTCGGTCGTCATCCTGCTGGTCTGGGTCTACTACTCCGCGCAGATCTTTCTGATGGGCGCGGAAGTGACCTGGGTCTATGCCCATCTGTACGGCTCGCGCCAGGGCGGGCCCCGGCCGGCGGCGGCACGGGATGTCGTGCCGCAGCAGCGCCCCGCCGCCGCCGGCGACGGCGATCCGGCAACGGCTTCGCTGCGGCCCACCGGGCAGCGGCGGTGATCGACATCCGCGGCGCTCGCAAGAACGAGATGGCCTGAGGGTGCAAGGAGTCGACCCGTCATGAGCAAGCGACGCAAAGTCTGGATCGGGGTCGCGGTGATGCTGGTGGCGCTGGTCCTGCTGTTCGACTGGGACTGGTTGCGGCATCCGCTCGAACGAGTCGTGAGCCGCAAGACGCAACGCGAGTTCAGGATCTCCCACCTGGGCGTCAAACTCGGACTCACGCCGACGATCCGCATGAAGGACGTGCATTTCGCGAATGCCGCCTGGGCCGGCGGCGAACCGATGGCCAAGGTCGGCCGGCTCGAATTTTCGCTCTCGCTGCGCGATGCTTTCGAAGGCCGCATCCTGATCCCGCGGGTTGCGCTGACGGATGCCGATCTGCGCTTCGAGCGGCTGGCCGACGGTCGCAAGAACTGGATTCTTTCCGACCCGTCGGACACGGCGCCCAGCAAGCTGCGCATCAGCAGCCTCTCGGTCACCCGCGGCAAGCTGAGCTATGTCGACCGCGGCCTGCCATTCACGCTCGACGTGGCGGTCGAGACCTTCGATCCCAAGGTCGCGGCCGAGGTTTCCAGCGCCACGGCGGCGCCGGTCAACACTGCCTACACGACGCGCTATGTCTTCGAGGGCAACTATCGAGAAGCGACATTCTCCGGCGACGCACTGACCGGCGACGTGCTGAGTTTCCAGGAATCGGGCGTGAACTTTCCGCTGCAGGGGCGTTTGAAGGCCAGCACGACGCGATTGGAAGTCGAGGGCACGGTCGCCGATGCCGCGAAGATCAGCGCGATCGATGTGCGCCTGAAGATCGCCGGGCAGACGCTGGCGAATCTCTACCCGTTCCTGCTGCTGCCGTTGCCGGCCTCGCCGCCGTACGAGTTGCAAGGGCATCTGACGCAATCCGGCGCGCGCTATGGACTCGACGAACTGCGCGGCAAGATCGGCTCGACCGACGTCAGCGGCAGCGGTGCCTATCTGCAGCGTTCGCCGCGGCCGCTGCTGCAGGCCACGCTGCACAGCAAGCTGCTGAAGGTCGCCGACCTCGGGCCGCTGATCGGCATCGAGACCAAGAACTCGGCCGGCGAGCCGCCGCCGACGCAGTCCGAGACCCGCACGCGCCCCGCAGCGAAGGCCAAGGAGCAGGCGATGAACCGCGAGCGCGTGCTGCCGGCCGGCAGCTTCGAAGGCAGCCGCTTGAAAGCCATCGATGCCGATGCGCGGCTGGAAGCGGACCGGGTCGAAGCGCCCGACTCGATCACGGTCGAACAAGTGCGGGTCGGATTGAAGCTCGACGATGGCTTGCTGCATCTCGACCCGTTCGACGTGCGCATCGCCGGCGGGCAGATGGCATCGAAGATCACGCTCGATGCGCGGCAGCCGCTGCTGAACGTGAGCACCGAGATCGATGCCCGGCGCCTGCAACTCGGGCAATTGCTGCCGCAGTCGCCGACGATCGCGAAGTCGCAGGGTCTGGTCGGCGGCAGTCTGCAGCTTCGCGGCAGCGGCAACTCGATTGCGGACATGGCCGCCAAGTCCGATGGACGCATCGCACTGGTGATGTCGAAAGCGTACATCTCGAACCTGGTCGATGCCGCGGCCGGACTCAACGGCGGCAAGGTGCTGAAGCTGTTGGTCGGCGGCGACAAGGACATCCCGCTGCGCTGCGGCGCAGCCGCGTTCGATGTGACATCAGGGCAGGGCCGCTCGACCGTCTTCGTGATCGATACCGAGCAGACGCGCATCGACGGCAATGGGCGATTCGACCTGGCCGACGAGCGCTTCGACATGACGATCTCGCCGCAGCCGAAGGAAGTCGGCATCCTGTCGCTGCGCACGCCGGTGCGCCTGTTCGGCAGTTTCCGGCATGCGGACTTCGAGTTGCAGAAGAAGGATCTCGCGCTGCGCGCCGGCGGCGCGATCGCGCTTGGATTGATCGCGCCGATCGCCGCCCTGTTGCCGCTGATCGAGACCGGCCCGGGATCGGATGCCGACTGCGGCAAGCTGCTCGCTTCGGCTCGGAAGCCGAAGGCGGGTGATGCCGCCACCAAGGCGAAGCCGTAGCGCGCCGACTGCGCGATATCCGCTTGAAGAAACGCCTCGAGGCTTCGGCCGGCGACTGCGCAGTGCGACGCGCCGGCTATCGACCCATCATCCGGCGCACCTTGCTCGCCAGCGACGTGATATCGAACGGCTTGGTCAGGACTTCCATGCCGTCTTCCATGCGCCCATTGCCCACCGCGACGCCTTCCGCATAGCCGGTGATGAAGAGCACCTTCAGGCTCGGTCGAGTGACGCGCGCGGCATCGGCGACCTGTCGTCCGTTCATGCCGCCGGGCAGGCCGACGTCGGTGATCAGCAGGTCGATCGATTCGCCCGACTCGAGGATGTCGAGTCCGCCAGCGCCGTCGTCCGCGCTGACGATCCGGTAGCCGGCGTCGCGCAGCGACTCGGCGATCAGTTCACGAAGGGTGCTCTCGTCCTCGATCACGAGGACAGTCTCGCCATGGCCGTATTCGACTGCGCCGCTCGGCACCGAGTCCGGATCCTGTGCCGCGTCGCCATCGTGCCGCGGCAGGTAAAGGCGCATCTCGGTGCCGCGCCCGGGTTCGGATTCGATGCGCACCTGGCCGCCGGACTGCCGCACGAAACCATAGACCATCGACAGCCCGAGCCCGGTGCCCTGGCCCAGCGGCTTGGTCGTGAAGAAAGGATCGAACGCCCGCTTGATCACGTCGGGCGGCATGCCGATGCCTGTGTCCTTGACCGACAGCGAGACGTATTCGCCCGGCGGCAGCTCCCGCTCGACAGCGCTGCGTTCGTCCAGGACATGGTTGGCGGTGGCTATCGTCAGCCGGCCGCCGGCCGGGAGCATCGCGTCGCGCGCGTTGATGCACAGGTTCAACAGCGAGTTCTCCAGCTGCGATGCATCGATCCGCGTGAGCCACAAGCCCTCGGCGCGGCGCACCTCGAGCTCGACGCTCGGCCCGACGGTGCGGCGGATCAGATCCTCCATGCCCGACATCAGCTGGTTCGCATCGGTCGGCTTCGGGTCGAGCGTCTGGCGCCGCGCGAACGCGAGCAGCCGCTGGGTCAGCGCGGCGGCGCGGCGCACCGAATCCTGGGCCATCGTCAGGTAACGCTCCAGCCCTTCCAGCCGGCCTTGCCGCAGTCGCATCTGCAGCACCTGGAGGCTGGCGCTCATCGCCCCGAGCAGGTTGTTGAAGTCGTGCGCGATGCCGCCGGTGAGCTGGCCCACTGCTTCCATCTTCTGGGCCTGGCGCAGTGCCTGCTCCGCCTCCAGCAGCTCGCGCGTTCGCGCCTGCACGGTGGCCTCGAGGTTCTCGTTCGCTTCGCGCAGCCGGCGCTCGCTTTCGAGCAGCGCTACGGCATTGCGCGTGCGTTCGGTGACGGCGCGGGCGCGCTCGGCCACATCCTGGATGAAGACCAGATCGCCTACGGTCCATTCACGCACCGTCTCGTGATTGACGTAGATCACCGCGACCAGAATCCCGTGCTCGACCACCGGCACGTTGACGAAGGAGCGCGCGCTGCGCTGTTCGAGCGCGTTCGCGGCAGCGGCGGTGCGCGAGTCGAGGCGCACGTCGGCGATGGCGATCAGCTGATTGCGCTTCAGGCTATCGATGAACGAGCCGTAGTCCCGCAGGCGCAGCGTGCCGGCCAGGCTCTCGATGCCGGGTGCGGTCCAGTCGCGCGTTACGTGAAGCGTCTCGGCACGATGGTCGATCGTGCCGTAGCCCACGCGGCTGACATGCAGCACCTCGCCGAGGATCGCGGCCGCTTCGTAGCCGATGTCGGTCGAAGCATTCGCGTCGCGGAACTTGTCGCTGAGCTTGACCAGGGCCTCGCGCCGAATGTCGGCGCGGCGCCGTTCGGTCACGTCGCGCACGACCGCGAGCGAGCCGACCGTGCGTTCCGCCGCATCGCTCAGCAGCGACATGCTCGACTCGACGAAGATCTCGGTGCCGTCTCGCAGACGGTGCGTCGCTTCGATGCGCGATACCGGCTCCGCTCGCCCGAACGCGCCGAAACCCGAAGGCGACACGTCCGACTGCTCCGACTCGGCGTAGACCTCCGACCGATGGCAGCCAAGCACGTTGGCCGACGAGACCCGATAGCGCCGCTCGGCCGCGGAGTTCAGGTAGATGATGTTGCCGTCGTTGTCGAAGGCGAAGACGGCGTCTTCCATTTGATCCAGCACGTCCTGGCGCAGCCGGTTCGTCGCGGCATGCGCGCTTTCGAGCGTGTAGATGTCGTCGTTGACGATCAGCGCATCGACGTCGCCCGAGTGGATCGAGTCCAGCGTGTCCTGCAGTTCCTGCAGGCGGATTCTCAGTTCCGCGTTTTCCTCGGCCAGCTGGCGCTCGGCCTCGGACCGGGTCTCGGCGGTGGGAGTCGGTGAATCGCGCATTCGGCCTCAGGACCCGAGAATCGGCTCGAAGCCCAGCGAGATGCGCAGGCGCTCGGTATCCGACATGTCGCCGATGAAACGCCGCGGCGGCAGCGGCAGCAATCGGATCAGCGTCGGGGAGGCGATCACCTGATCGCTGCGCGCCGCGGCGACATGGCGCGCGATGTCCAGCACGACGAGGCGGTGGCGGCCCGGCAGATAGCGCTGCAGCAGGTGGCGCGCATTGACGACCGCCCGCGACGAGACCGGCGACGCGGAGCTCACATAGAGGCGAAACAGCTGCTCCTCGACGCCCTCGGCGGAGGGCGCTTGCCGGCGGGCGTCGGAGGGCGACTGCTTCATCGATTCAGGTCAGCGGTTTGACATCGAGCCCGACGAGCACACGTTCCTCGTTGGAGAGATCGCCGATGATCTTCCGCAAGGGTTCCGGGAACTTCCGCACGAGTGTCGGGACAGCGAGAATCTGGTCGCCGGCAGCCAGTTTCGGATTGACCAGCAGATCGATGACCTCGATGCTGTAGCGCCCGGCCAGGTGCGTCTCGCAAAGACGTTTCAGGTTGTCGAGTGCTGCCGTCGACCGGGCCGTCTTGCCCGCGACATAGAGCTTGAGTTGCCACTCGGGCTTGCCGGGGGTGGCGGCGGGGTCGCGCTGGCTCGGACCGGTTTTCATCTCGGCCCCTCCTTCTTCGAACTCGGCGTCTTCTTCGGCAGCGCGTTCGCGGCGCGCGCGGCGGCAATCGTGCGCGCCCGGTTGGCCACGCTCTGGGCTTCGAACTTCTCGCGGGCGATCGCGAATTCGACCTCGCCGGCGCGCGCCTCCGCTTCCGCATTCAATGCGGCGATCTGCGCATCGAGCGCCTTGCGCCGATTCGCCAGGTCGCGCAGGCGCCGGGCGTGATCGCGGCCGAGCAGATCTTGCGCCTCCAGCATCTGCGCTTCATGAGCGATGCGGGCGGTGCCGGTGAGCACCTGGTCGCCGCGCAGATAGACATCGACCAGGTCGACACCCTTGTCCGAGAAAATGAACTCCCGCACCTGGTTCGAATGCGCCATGCCGCGCGATTTGAGGACTTGCAAGGTGCGTGTGCGCTCGCCGTTGTAGGCCATGTTCGACAGCAGCAGCCAGCTGTCCATCAGCGACGACACGCCGACCTCCGAAGAAGCGGTCGCCAGCGCGCCGGTATCCGCCGTCAGGCTGGTGAACACCGCGGTCACGCGCTGGGTCTTCAGGAAGTCGATCAGCCGCATCAAGGTCTGCTTCAGCCCGGCATCGTTACCTTGCGCGGTGAGGTTGCTGATCGGGTCGACCGCCACCACGTCGGGCGCGAAGTCGCGCACCAGGTCGTACATGTGCACGAGGTGCTGCTCCAGTCCGTGCAGGGTAGGGCGGGTGGCCTCGACGCGCAGGAGGCCCTTCTTCACCCATCGCTCCAGATCGAGGCCGATCGACTGCATGTTGCGCAGCAGTTGACTCTGGGACTCTTCGTAGGCGAACAGCAGCGCCCTTTCACCGCGTTCGCAGGAAGCGTCGATGAAGCTCGCGGCCAGGCTGCTCTTGCCGGTACCGGGCGAGCCGGACACCAGCACGCTGCTGCCGCGGTAGAAGCCGCGGCGGCCCAGCATCCGGTCCAGCCCCGGGATGCCGGTGGAGACGCGTTCGTGCGATGCGACATGGTTCAGCGCGAGCGAGGTGATCGGCAGCACCGAGATGCCGTGAGTGCCGATCAGGAACGGATACTCGTTGGTGCCATGCGAAGTCCCGCGATATTTGACGACGCGCAGCCGGCGCGTGGATATCTGGTCGACGATGCGATGATCGAGCAGGATCACGCAATCGGCGACGTACTCCTCCAGCCCGAAGCGGGTCATCGAGTTGTCGCCGCGCTCGCCGGTGACGACCGCGGTGACGCCTTTTTCCTTCAGCCAGCGGAAGAGCCGCCGCAGCTCGGAGCGGACGATCGAGTGATTGGGCACCCCGGCAAACAAGGCCTCGATCGTGTCCAGCACGACACGCTTGGCCTTGATCGAATCGATCGCGTAGCCGAGCCGAATGAACAGGCCGTCGAGGTCGTACTCGCCGGTCTCCTCGATCTCGCTGCGCTCGACACGCACGAAGTCGAGCGCGATCTTCTTCTGGCGTTGCAGCTGGTCCAGGTCGAACCCCAGCGAGCGCAGGTTTTGGGTGAGTTCCTCCTCGGTCTCTTCGAACATCATGAAGACACCGGGCGCGTCGAAATCGACTGCACCATGCACCAGGAATTCGGCGGCCAGCATGGTCTTGCCGCAACCCGCTGCGCCGCACACCAATGTCGGACGCCCGGTGGGCAGGCCGCCGCCGGTCAGGTCATCGAGACCCGAGATGCCCGTGGGCGACTTCGCAAGACCGTGAATCGACGAAGCGGGCTCTGGAGGTCTTCTTCTGGTCGCCATGGTGCTGCAGTGTCGGTCCGTCGAGCCGGCACGCTCGGACGAACACCGAGATGCCGGGCAAAGTGTCTCTGCCAGCATCGTAGACCATTGCGAACGGCACGGCGCCGCGCTCGAGCGATGGGTTCGCCAGCTGCGGCTGCGGCTTGTCCTTGTGCGCTGTGCGCGCCATCGACGCCCGGTTTCAGCGTGCGCGACGGGCCTTCGCGACAGTGGCGTCGATGACGTTGCCGACCGCCTCCTGGCCATGTTGCACAAGCGCCTGCTGGCCCTGCGCCATGGCCTGCATGCTGCTTTGGCCGACCGACATCATGAATTCGGTGTAATTCTTCAACATGCCCTGCATCAACGATGCGAAGGCATTCGACTGCGCCAGCTTCATCGTCGACTCCTGGGCTTGCTGCATCAGGGTCTGCACACTCGCCATCGATTGGGAAGCGACTTCGGGAGAGGCCATGAACTGCTGTACCAATTCGACATTGGACTGGGCGAGCTTGACGAAGGGTTGCATCGCGGATTGGGTCAGGTCTTGCATGGTGTGCTTTCGGTTGTGAGAAAGGAAATCGGATCAGACATCTCAGGCCGCGACGTCGCGCAGCCGGTCCACATTGGCCTCGACACGATCGCTGAGCGGCTGCACCATCTGATTCGCGGTGCGCAGCATCGCGCCGGCCGGGGCAAACCAATCGCCGACCCAGGGGGTCGAGACGATGCCGCGGCACAGAGCGCCGAAGGCTTCCAGCGCCGCCTCGATCTTTTCGATCATCATCGATTGCATCTCGTTCGCGCCGGCGGGCGACCAGCCGGCCGGAGACGTCATCAAGGCCACGCGACGCGCGACGACCTCCGGGCTGCCAAGGCTGATCGCCAGGCTTCTGGACCACAGCGTATTCATCGCACTCATCATCATCGGACACTCCAGTTGAATGCCTCGATACTTGCATGCGCGCGATTCGCTCTTCCGGCAAACCATTGGCCGATCAACGGCAAAGACTTGACATTCCAGGGCCGAGCCCGAGCGATTCGGGCCTCGCGGGCCGGGGCGCCGCATGCTTGGCCGTCAATGGATGGCTAGGGGATCGGCTCGCGGCATCCGACTACACGGAATTCAGCGATCGATGATGGTGACGACTCGCAGCTGCCAGTCATCATTTCCGCCGGCCCGATACTTGCCGGACTCCCTGCCTGCGATTCGGTCTTTTTATTTTCTTATCGGATCTGCTTGCATTCGAACCACAATTCCAGGGTATCTCCGACCTCGATGGGCGCCGCAGCAGCGCGTCCTTCGGGGAGCGATCCACCCTGGTGGAAAAAACTCGGCCCGGGCCTGATCACCGGCGCGGCCGACGACGACCCCAGCGGCATCGCCACGTATTCCCAGGGCGGCGCCCAGTTCGGCTACAACGTCGGCTGGACCTTGCTGCTGACCTTCCCCCTGATGGTCGGCATCCAGCTGGCCAGCGCCCGCATCGGCCGCGTCACCGGCCAAGGGCTGACTGAGACCTTCGCGCGCTTCTGCCCGGGCTGGGTCGTCAACGGCCTGGTCGCCTTGCTGGTGGTTGCGAACGTCATCAACCTCGGTGCCGACCTGAATGCGATGGGCGACTCCGCAGCACTGCTGCTCGGCGGCTCCGAGGCCTGGTACGCCATCGGCTTCGGACTGGTGTCGCTGGCGTTCCAGGTCTTCCTGCCTTACGAGCGCTACGTCCGGGTGCTGAAGTGGCTGACCTTGTCGCTTTTTGCCTATGTCGGCGTCGCGTTTTCGGCCCACGTCGATTGGCCGGCCGCGCTGAAGGCCACGATGCTGCCCGAGATGCAGTGGAGCAAGGATTACGTGACGACGATCGTCGCGATCCTGGGCACGACGATCAGCCCCTATCTCTTCTTCTGGCAGGCCGCGCAGGAAGTCGAGGAGATCAAGCGCGTGACGGCCGACAAGCCCTTGCGCCGAGCGCCGGAGCAGGTTCACGCGCAGCTGCGCCGCATCAAGATCGACACCTATATCGGCATGGGCGTGTCGAACCTGATCGCGTTCTTCATGATCATCGCCACTGCCGCGACCTTGCATGCCCACGGCGTCCAGCACATCGAGACGACCAGACAAGCCGCGATGGCACTGAAGCCGGTGGCCGGCAACTTCGCCTTCCTGCTCTTCGCCTGCGGCGTGATCGGCACCGGGCTGCTGGCGCTGCCGGTGCTCGCCGGCTCGGCCGCCTATGCGGTGGCCAGCCTGTTCGGCTTGCGCAAGGGGCTCAGCCGGCCGTTCCATGCCGCACGGTCGTTCTACGCGATCCTCGGTCTGGCGATGCTGGTCGGGATCGCGATCGGCATCGCCGGCATCGATCCGATCAAGGCCCTGTACTGGGCCGCGGTCATCAACGCGGTGATCTCGGTGCCGATCATGGTCGCCGTGATGCTCGCCGCCTCGAACCCGGGGATCATGGGCACGATCGTGCTGTCGCCGACCTGGAAGGTCCTGGGCTGGGCCGCCACGGCCGCGATGGCCGCCGCGACGCTCGCGATGCTCGGCAGCGCCTTCTGGCCTGCGTGAGCAGGCGAAGCTTGCTACAGTGGGAAGCCGCGGCGTGGCAGCGGAATAACCCCGCTGCCGAGGGATCTCTCGCTTCGACCGCTTGACCTTGCCACGGTTGGAAGCTTGAAGATGGCATCCGCCGCGCACTTCCGCGCCCCAGGAATTCCATGAGCACCCCGAGCATCGCGCACCCGAACGACATCAGCCTCCAGGTCACCGGCATGAGCTGCGCGTCCTGCGTCGGCCGGGTGGAGAAGGCCTTGCTGAAGGTGCCGGGCGTGTCTTCCGCGTCGGTGAACCTGGCGACCGAGAAGGTGACCGTGCAGGCCTTGCCGAACGTGCCGCTGGCCGCGCTGAAGCTGGCGGTCGAAAAGGCGGGGTATGCCGCGCAGGAGGTCGAGGCCGCCAAGCCGGCCGCGCCGGCACGCCGGCTCGACGGGTGGCCGGTTGCCGCGGGTGCGCTGCTCAGCCTGCCCTTGCTCGCGCCGATGCTGCTGCAGCTCTTCGGTCTCGACGTGATGCTCGATGGCTGGCTGCAGCTCGCACTGGCGACGCCGGTCCAGTTCTGGCTCGGTGCGCGCTTCTATCGGGCCGGCTACAAGGCCGTACGGGCGAAGACCGGCAACATGGATCTGCTGGTGGCGCTCGGCACCTCGGCCGCCTACGGCCTGTCGCTGTACCAGCTGCTGTGCCATGCGGGGCAAGCTGCGCATCCGCACCTGTACTTCGAGGCATCGGCGGTCGTCATCACCCTGGTGCTGCTCGGCAAGTGGCTCGAAGGCCGCGCGAAGCGGCAGACTGCCGACGCGATCCGTGCCCTGCAGGCGCTGCGCCCGGCGACGGCGCGCGTGATGCGCGGCGCGGTGGAGACCGAGTTGCCGATCGAGCAAGTCCGCCTCGGCGATCTCGTCGTCATCCGCCCCGGCGACCGTGTCGCGGTCGACGGCGAGATCGTGAACGGGCGCAGCCACGTCGACGAATCGCTGGTTACCGGCGAGAGCCTGCCGGTGGCCAAAGGCCCCGGCGACAAGGTCACCGGCGGCTCGATCAATGCCGAAGGCGCGCTGACCGTGAAGACGCAGGCGATCGGCGCCGAGACGACACTCGCACGCACGATTCGCATGGTCGAGTCCGCCCAGGCGGCCAAGGCGCCGATCCAGCGCATCGTCGACCGGGTCAGCGCGGTGTTCGTGCCGATGGTGCTGGGCATCGCCTTGCTGACCTTCGCCGGCTGGCTGGCCTTCTCGGGCCAGTGGGAGCAGGCGCTGATCAATGCGGTGGCGGTGCTGGTCATCGCCTGCCCGTGCGCGCTGGGGCTGGCCACGCCGACCGCCATCATGGCCGGCACCGGCGTGGCCGCGCGCCACGGCATCCTGATCAAGGACGCCGAGGCGCTGGAAGTGGCGCATGCGGTCACGCTCGTCGCGTTCGACAAGACCGGCACGCTGACCGAGGGCAAGCCTTCTCTGGCTACCGTGCTTCCGGCCGTCGGCGTGGAGCGCAACCAGGTGCTGCAGCTTGCCGCGGCGCTGCAGAAAACCAGCTCGCATCCGCTGGCGCTCGCGGTGCTGGAGAAGGTTCGCGCCGAGGGCCTGGCGGTTGCGGAAGCGCTCGATGCCAAGGCCTTGCCGGGGCTGGGCATCGAAGGCCGGGTGCAAGGGCGGCCGCTGGCGCTGGGCAGCACGCGTTTGCTGCGCGAGATGCAGGTCGAGGCCGGGGCGCTTGCTGCGGAGGCAGAACGCCTGCAGCGCCAGGGCCGGACCATTTCCTGGTTGGTGCGCAGCGAAGACGGCGGGGCGCGGCTGCTCGGCTTGCTGGCGTTCGGCGACACGATCAAGCCGAGCGCGAAGAGCGCGGTGTCGCGGCTGCATCAGCTCGGCGTCAAGACAATCATGCTGACCGGCGACAACCGCGGCAGCGCAGGCGCCGTCGCCGAGGCGCTGGGCATCGGCGAGTTCCGCGCCGAGATGCTGCCCGGCGACAAGGCCGCGCTGGTGCAGCAGCTGCGTGCCAACGGCGAAGTGCTGGCCTTCGTCGGAGACGGCCTGAACGACGGCCCGGCCCTCGCGGCGGCTTCGGTCGGCTTCGCGATGGCCGGCGGCGCGGACGTCGCCACCGAGACCGCCGGCGTGACCCTGATGCGCGGCGACCTGCGCCTGGTGGCCGATTCGTTCGACATCTCGCGCCGCACCTATTCGAAGATCAAGCAGGGCCTGTTCTGGGCCTTCGCCTACAACGTGCTCGGCATCCCGCTGGCGGCCTTCGGCATGCTGAACCCGGTCATCGCCGGCGCCGCGATGGCGTTCAGCAGCGTCAGCGTCGTCGCCAACGCCTTGCTGCTGCGGCGCTGGCGCGGGGCCGCGGACGCGGCTCCGCGGCCGGCCGCCGGCGAGCCGGCGACGGTTGCTGCCTGAGGAGAAATGCATGAACGCACTGATGAACATCGGCGAAGCGGCCAAGGCTTCGGGCGTCTCGGCCAAGATGATTCGCCACTACGAAAGTGTCGGCCTGTTCCCCGAAGCCGCTCGCAGCGAATCCGGCTATCGGCAATACACCGACAAGGAAGTCCACACTTTGCGCTTCATCCGCCAGTCGCGCGAGCTCGGTTTCTCGGTCGAGCAGATTCGCGAGTTGCTGGGCTTGTGGCAGAACCGCAAGCGCTCCAGCCGGCAGGTCAAGGCGCTGGCCCAGGCCCATATCGAGGAGCTCGACCAGAAGCTGCAGGAACTGCAGGCGATGCGGGCCAGCCTGGCGCATCTGGTGCATTGCTGCCAGGGCGACGACCGGCCGGATTGCCCGATCATCGAGACGCTGGCTCGGGAGAACGACGGCGGATTCACCGAGGCCGGCGTCGCCGGCGCCAAGTCGAAGAGCGGCCTGCGGCAGGGCCGGGCGCATTGACGGAGATAATGCGCCGCATGTCCCGTCGGCTCGCCACGCTGTTGCTTGCGTTGTTGTTGCCGCTCCAGTTTGCCTGGGGCGCGGCCGCTGCGTATTGCGGGCACGAGACGAACCTGCAGGCAGCCCAGCACTTCGGGCACCATCAGCACGTTCACCAGACCGATGCCGGCCAGGCCGCCGAGGCCAAGAAGGCCGTCGACGGCAAGCTGGCCTACGACAACGATTGCGGGTCCTGCCATGCCTCGGCCACGGTGCTGATCGCGCCGACGCCGGGTGAACTGTCGATGCCTTTGCGGGCATCCGGCCTGGCCTTGGCCGTTGTCCCCTCTCCATCCTCCGCGCTCGCCCGGGCGCCCGACCGCCCTCAGTGGCTTCGTCTCGCCTAGCCGGCGAGACGGGAGACTTTCAAGCGCTTTCCGTTTCGCCGAATCCCTGGTTCAACCAAGTGAGATTCGATGCGAAGACATCTTTGGCCGCCGGTGCTGGCGGCGGCGCTATGTTTCAGTCCTTTTTCCATCGCCGCACCGGCGGCCTCCACGCTCAGCCTCGAACAGGCGCTCGCACTCGCGTCCGAGCGAAGCTTCACGATCGCCGCAGCGCAGCGCGAACTCGACGCGGCCGATGGCGCCGTCCGGCAGGCCGCCGCGCGGCGCAATCCGGAGCTGAGCGCAACGGTCGAGGACACCCGGCGTGACACCCGGACCACGACGACGACGCTCGCGATTCCGCTCGAACTGGGTGGAAAGCGCGGCGCACGGGTCGCCGCGGCCCGGCGTTCGCGCGAGCTGGCGCAGCTCGGATGGAGCCATGCGAAGGCGCAGCTGCGGGCCTCTGTGACGGCCGCCTTCTTCGGCGTGCTGGTCGCGCAGCAGCGCCTCGAGCTCGCGACGAACTCGGCCGAACTGGCGGCACGCGGCGCTGCCGCGGTCTCGAAGCGCGTCGCCGCCGGCAAGGTGTCGCCGGTCGATGAAACCCGCGCCCTGGTCGACCAGGCGAATGCACAGCTCGAAGCCACCGATGCCCAGGCGGCCTTGAGCACCGCACGCCAGGCGCTGGCGGCGCAGTGGGGCGATGCCGAGCCTCGCTTCAGCGAGGTGACCGGCGATGTCGATGCGCTTCCCGAACGCGGCGCGGTGTCGGAGCTGATGCAGCAGCTCGAGTCCGCGCCGGCGCTGGCGTTGGCGCGGCTCGAAGTCGAGCGTCGCAAGGCGCTGGTCGATGTCGAACGCAGCAAGGCCGTTCCGGACCTGAGCCTCAGCGTCGGGGCCAAGCGCGACAACGAACTCGGCCGCACGCAGGCCATCGTCGGCCTGTCGATCCCGCTGCCGCTGTTCGATCGCAACCAGGGCGCGGTGGTCGAAGCCGGCCAGCGGGTCGAGAAGGCGAGCGACGACTACCAGGCCGCGCGCATCCGCGTGCTGACCGAGCTGCAGCAGGCCTCGACGCAGCTGGCGGTCGCGCGTGCCGCGCTGCAGTCGCTGCAGGGCATCGTGCTGCCCGCGGTCCAGCAGGCCTACGACTCGGCCAGCAAGGGCTTCGAAGCCGGCAAGTTCGGCTTCCTCGACGTGATCGACGCGCAGCGCGCGTTGCTGCAAGCCCGGGCGCGCTACCTGAGCACGCTCTCCACCGCGCACCAGGCCGCGACGGCGATCGACCGTTTGCTCGGCCGCTGACTCACGAGAGACTCACATGGCAATCACGAACAAACAACGCATCGCGATGGCAGTCATCGTGCTCGCCGGCCTGGGGGCCGGCGGAGGGGTCTTGCTGACCGAACGGCAGCAGCCGGGCGAAGCGACGGCGCACGCCGGCGAGGCCGCGCACGAGGCCGGCGGCCAACAAGCCGACGGACACGACGAGAAGGACGGTCACGACGAACGCCTGGTCAGGCTGAGCGACGAGCAGGTGATGGCCGCCGGCATCGCGGTGCTGGCCGCCGGCCCGGCCAGGCTTCAGAGCACGACGCGGTTCCAGGGCGAGATCCGCTTCAACGAAGACCGGACCGCGCATGTCGTGCCCCGGCTCGCGGGTGTCGCCGAGAAGGTCCCCGCCGACCTGGGCCAGCCGGTCCGCCAGGGCCAGGTATTGGCGGTCATCGCCAGCGCGGCCTTGTCGGAGCTGCGCAGCGAACTGCTGGCGGCCCAGCGTCGCCGCGACGCAGCCCATGTCACCTTCGAACGCGAGAAGAAACTCTGGCAGGACAGGATCTCCGCCGAACAGGACTATCTGCAAGCCCGGACCGTCCTGCACGAGGCCGACATCGCCGTCGACAACGCGCGCCAGAAACTCGCCGCGATCGGCGCCGGCGGAGCCTCCGGCGGACTGAACCGCTTCGAGCTGCGCGCGCCGTTCGACGGCACGGTGGTCGAGAAACACCTGACGCTCGGCGAAGCGGTGAAGGAGGACACGAGCATCTTCACGGTCTCGGACCTGCGCACGGTGTGGGCCGAGTTCAGCGTCGCCCCGCGCGATCTGGCCACGGTGCGTGTCGGCCAGCGCGTCATCGTCTCGTCCACGGCCTTCGACGCGAAGGCGGCTGGAACCGTCTCCTACGTCGGATCCCTGCTGGGCGAGCAGACACGAACCGCCCGCGCGCGCGTGAGCTTGACGAACCCCGAAGGCGCGTGGCGCCCCGGCCTGTTCGTGACGGTCTCCGTGTTCGGCGATGACCAGGACGTTGCGCTGGCCGTCAGTGCGGAGGCGGTCCAGACCATCGAAGGCCAATCGATGGTGTTCAAGGCCGTGCCCGGCGGTTTCGAAGCCAGCCCGGTGAAAACCGGCCGCTCCGACGGCAGGACCGTGGAAATCCTCGGCGGGCTCGTGGCGGGCGACGAACTCGCCGCATCGAACACCTTCGTCCTGAAGTCGGAGCTCGGCAAGGCCGGCGCCGCGCACGACCACTGAACCGGGGACACGACATGTTCGAGCGCATCATTCGTTTCTGCATCGAGCAGCGCTGGCTGGTGATGCTGGCCGTGCTCGGCATGGCCGTGCTCGGCGCCTACAACTACACCCGGCTGCCGATCGACGCGGTCGTCGACATCTCCAACGTCCAGGTCGTCGTCAACAGCGAGGCGCCCGGCTACTCGCCGCTGGAGATCGAGCAGCGGGTGACCTATCCGATCGAGACCGTGATGGCCGGACTGCCGGGGCTGGAGCAGACCCGGTCGCTCTCGCGCTATGGGCTGTCGCAGGTGACGGTGATCTTCAAGGACGGGACCGACATCTACTTCGCGCGGCAGCTGGTCAATCAGCGCCTGCAGGAAGCCCGCGAGCGGCTGCCGGCGGGCGTGGCGCCGAGCATGGGGCCGATCTCGACCGGCCTGGGCGAGATCTATCTCTGGACCGTCGAAGCGGAGCAGGGTGCCGTCAAAGCCGACGGCTCGCGCTATACGCTGGCCGACCTGCGGGAGATCCAGGACTGGGTCGTCAAGCCGCAGCTGCGCAACGTGCCCGGCGTCACCGAGATCAACGCGATCGGGGGCTTCGAGAAACAGTACGTGGTCGCGCCGGACCTGGAGCGGCTCGGCGCCCATGGCCTGAACCTGGCGGATGTCGTCGACGCGCTGGAGAAGAACAACAACAACCAGGGCGCCGGCTACATCGAGCGCCGCGGCGAGCAATACCTGGTGCGCGCACCGGGGCAGGTGCGGTCGATCGAAGAGCTGGAGAACATCATCCTCGGCACGGCTGGAGGGCAGGCCATCCGCATCCGTGACGTCGCGGCCGTCGAAGCCGGGCGCGAGCTGCGCACCGGCGCCGCCACCGAGAACGGCGAGGAGGTGGTGCTCGGCACGGTCTTCATGCTGATGGGCGAGAACAGCCGCAGCGTCTCGCGCGCGGTCGACAAGCAGATGGCCGCGATCAACAAGAGCCTGCCGGCGGGCGTCCGGGCGATCACGGTCTACGACCGCACGGTGCTGGTCGACAAGGCGATCGCGACGGTGCAGAAGAACCTGGTCGAGGGAGCCGCCCTCGTCATCGCGGTGCTGTTCGCCTTCCTCGGCAACGTGCGCGCGGCGCTGATCACCGCGATGGTCATCCCCTTGTCGATGCTGTTCACGTTCACCGGCATGGTGCGGTACGGCATCAGCGCCAACCTGATGAGCCTCGGTGCGCTGGACTTCGGCATCATCGTCGACGGCGCCGTGGTCATCATCGAGAACGCGGTACGGCGGCTGGCGCATGTGCAGGCGCACCGGGGCAGGCCGCTGACCCGTACCGAACGCCTGCACGAAGTCTTTGCCGCGGCGAAGGAAGCCCGGCGCCCGCTGCTGTTCGGTCAGCTGATCATCATGGTGGTCTACCTCCCGATCCTCGCGCTCGGCGGCGTCGAGGGCAAGATGTTCCACCCGATGGCCTACACCGTGCTGCTCGCGTTGCTGGGCGCGATGCTGCTCTCGGTCAGCTTCGTCCCCGCGGCGGTTGCGCTCTTCATCGGCGAGCGGGTCGCCGAGAAGGAGAACCGGCTGATGGCCTGGGCGAAGCGCCGCTACGCGCCGGCGCTGGAGGCGAGCCTGGGCAATGCGCCGGTCGTGCTGAGCTTCGCCCTGGTCGCGGTGCTGTTCTCGCTGGCGGTGGGCAGCAAGCTGGGCAGCGAGTTCGTGCCGAACCTGAACGAAGGCGACTTCGCGATCCAGGCGCTGCGCATCCCGGGCACCAGCCTGACGCAGTCGGTGGCGATGCAAAAGCAGCTCGAAGCCGGCCTGCTGGCGAAGTTCCCCGAGATCCGGCGCATCTTCGCGCGCACCGGCACGGCCGAGATCGCCGCCGACCCGATGCCGCCGAACATCAGCGACGGCTACATCATGCTGAAGCCGCCGCAGCAATGGCCCGAGCCGCGCAAGACGCGCGATCAGCTGCTGGCCGCGATCCGCGACGAGGCGGCGAGATTCCCCGGCAACAACTACGAGTTCTCGCAGCCGATCCAGCTGCGCTTCAACGAACTCATCAGCGGCGTGCGCTCGGATGTCGCGGTCAAGCTCTTCGGCGACGACAACGAGGTGTTGAACGGCACCGCGGCAAGGATCGCGGCCAGCCTGCAGAAGGTGCCGGGCGCGACCGAGGTCAAGGTCGAGCAGACCACCGGCCTGCCGATGCTGTCGGTGAACTTCGATCGGGCCAAGGCGACCCGCCATGGCCTGAACATCAGCGAGGTGCAGGACGCCGTCGCGACCGCGGTGGGCGGACGGAAGGCGGGCACCTTCTTCCAGGGCGACCGCCGCTTCGACATCCTGGTGCGCCTGCCCGAAGCGGTGCGCGAGGATGTCGACGCGCTGCGCCGCCTGCCGATTCCGCTGCCGAAGCCCGGCGGCGAAGGCCGGGCCTCGTACATCCCGCTGGGGGAGATCGCGGCGCTGGAGCTGGCGCCCGGCCCCAACCAGGTCTCGCGCGAGAACGGCAAGCGAAGGGTGGTGGTGAGCGCGAACGTGACCGGCCGCGACCTCGGTTCGTTCGTCGCCGAGGCGCAGCAGGCGCTGGCCGGCGTCGCGATTCCGGCCGGCTACTGGACGGCCTGGGGCGGCACCTTCGAGCAGCTGGAGTCGGCATCGAAGCGTTTGCAGATCGTCGTGCCGCTGGCGCTGCTGATGGTCTTCGTCCTGCTCTTCACGATGTTCGGCAACCTGCGCGACGGGCTGCTGGTCTTCACCGGCATCCCGTTCGCGCTGACCGGCGGGGTGCTCGCGCTGTGGCTTCGGGATATTCCGCTGTCGATCTCGGCGGCCGTCGGCTTCATTGCGCTGTCGGGCGTGGCGGTGCTGAACGGGCTGGTGATGCTCTCCTTCATCCGCAGCCTGCGCGAGGCAGGGCGCAGCCTCGATGAAGCCATCCGCGAAGGCGCGCTGACGCGGTTGCGCCCGGTGCTGATGACGGCGCTGGTCGCGTCGCTGGGCTTCGTGCCGATGGCGCTGGCGACCGGCACCGGCGCCGAGGTGCAGCGGCCGCTGGCGACGGTGGTCATCGGCGGCATCCTGTCGTCCACCGCGCTGACCTTGCTGGTGCTGCCGGTGCTGTATCGCCTGGCCCATCGGCGGCGCGAGATCGTGGCGATGCGGCCGGTGTCGCCGGGCTGAGCCTTGCCGTGCCGAGGCGTGTAAGAAAGCTTGCGGGCGATCGACCAAGATATCGTGCCGCTCGCCGGCGCACCTTTCTCCCAACCCTCACAGGAGCCTCGTATGGACAAACAATTCGTGATCCGTTCCGCCCTCGCCACGCTGCTCAGCGCCGGTGTGTTTTCCGCCGCCCATGCCGGCCCCGTCGCACCGGATGCCTCGAAGGACAAGTGCTACGGCGTCGCGAAGGCGGGCCAGAACGACTGCGCCAGCGCGAGCGGCTCGCACGCCTGCGCCGGCACCGCGACCAAGGACAAGGACCCGGGCGACTGGAAGTACGTCACCAAGGGCACCTGCGAGCAGATGGGCGGCACGCTGACCGCTCCGATGAAGAAGTAAGCGGCGCGCACTCGTCGATCCGTCCCGGTGCCCTCGATGTCGCAAGCGCTCATCCCCGCGACGGCCGGCGGCATCGGCCTGCGCCAGCCGCACTACCGCGAGGTGTTCGAGCGCAGGCCCGCGCTCGGCTTCGTCGAGGTGCACAGCGAGAACTTCTTTCTGGACGGCGGCGCGGCGATGCAGGTGCTCGAACGCACTCGCGCTGCCTACCCGCTCAGCCTGCACGGCGTCGGGCTCTCGCTTGGCTCGGCCGATTCTCTCGCCGAGCAGCATCTTGCCAAGCTGAAGCGGCTCGTCGAGCGCATCGAGCCGGCGCTCGTTTCCGAGCACCTGTGCTGGGGCGGCCTCGACGGCTGGCATGCGAACGACCTGCTGCCGCTGCCCTATACGGGGCAAAGCCTCGCGCTGATGGTCGAAAGGGTCGAGCGGGTGCAGGACACGCTGAAGCGCACCATCCTCGTCGAGAACCTCTCGGCGTATGTGCACTTCCGCGACGGCACGATGAGCGAGACCGCCTTCCTCGCCGAGTTGGCGCGCCGCAGCGGCTGCGGCCTGCTGCTCGACCTGAACAACCTGTACGTCAACGCCGTCAACTTCGGCTTCGATGCCGAAGCCTGCCTCGCCGAACTGCCCGGCGCCGCGATCGGCGAGATCCACCTCGCCGGTCATCACGTCGGCGAGGACTGCCTGATCGATACCCACGACGCCCGGGTCTGCGCCGAAGTCTGGGCGCTCTACGCAGCCGCCTGCGAGCGCTTCGGCCCGAAGCCGACGCTGATCGAATGGGATGCGCGCCTGCCCGAACTCGACGTGTTGCTGGGCGAGGCGGAGACGGCGCGCGGCATCGCGCTGCGTGCGCGCGGAGCCGCCCATGGATGAGCTGCTCGCGGGCCAGCGTGCCTTTGCTGCCGCGCTGCGCGATGCGGATGCCGTGCCGCAGGCGACGCACTGGCTCAGCGGCGATCCGGCCGTCGCCGCGCGGCGCCTCGGGATCTATCGCGCCAACGTCGCCGCGTCGGTCGCGAAGGCCTTGAGCGCGGCCTACCCGGTCGTGCAGCAGGTCGTCGGCGCCGAGTTCTTCGAGGCGCTGGCGGCGGCGCACCAGCGGGTGCATCCATCGATCTGCGGCGACCTGAACGAGTACGGCGCGACGCTTGCGGCCTACCTCGAAGACTTCGTGCATACGCAGCACCTGCCGTATCTGCCGGATCTCGCGCGGCTCGAATGGGCGGTGCACCGGGCCGGCGGCGCGGCCGATGCCGAGCCCTTCGATGCCGCCGCGCTCGCCGGCCTCACGCCCGAGCAGCAGGACGGACTGCGGTTCCGCTGGGCGCCCGGCACCACGCTCGTCGACTCGCGTCACCCGATCGCACGGATCTGGCAGATCCACCAGCCCGGCCACGACGGCGAGTTCAGCGTCGACTGGACTGTCGCGCAATGCGCGCTGGTGGCCCGCGAGGGATGGCGCGTCGGCGTCTCGGCACTCGATGCAGGCGACGCGGCCTTCATCGGCGCGGCGCTGAACCGGGGCGCGACGCTGGCGCTGGCGACCGAGGCCGCGCTGGCGGCAGACCCCCAATTCGATCTCGGCAAGCTGCTCGCGCGGGCCGTCTCCGCGAACCTGATCACCCACATCGTCGTCGACGAGGAAGCCTGAAATGAACGAACTCATCGCGCGCGCACTGAAGCTGACCCGCTTCGTCGACCAGCTGCAGCCTGTCTTGCTGCTGGCCGCGCGGCTTTATGTGTCCAGCGTCTTCATCAAGTCGGGGCTGGTCAAGATCTCGGACTGGGGCGGCACGCTGGCGCTGTTTCGCGACGAGTACAAGGTGCCGTTGCTGCCGCCCGATGTCGCCGCCTATGTCGGCGCTTTCGGCGAGCTGGCGTTCCCGGTGCTGATCGTGCTGGGCCTGATGGGCCGCTTCGGCGCGGCGGGTCTCTTCGTCGTCAACGCGATGGCGGTGATCTCCTACCCGCAGCTCTGGGGTTTCGACTGCCCGGCGGCGATCAACTCGCATTTCTGGTGGGGCTCGATCCTGATGGCGCTCGTCGTCTTCGGCCCGGGGCAGATCTCGATCGATGCGCTGATGCTGCGCAGGCTGGGTCTCGCGCGGCCCGCCATCGCCTGAGCGCCGGGCCGGGAACTGACAGTCCCATGAATGCGCTGTTTCAACGCCATGTGCTGTCGCGCCTCTGGCTCACCTTCGTGACGCTGGGGCTGGCCTTTTTTGTCTTCGGCGCCTGCAGCGTCAATCTCGGCCTGCTCTTCATGGCGAACCTGAGGCTGCTGAGCGAGCACGGCCTGCAAGCCGCGTCGGACGGGGCGCTCGCGCAATTGATCGAACTGGTGGCGACGGGCTACGCCGCGGTGGCGGCTTATGTGGTGCTCAAGACTTGCGAACATCGGCTGGCGCATTGGCTGGGCGGGGAACCATGAGCATGCCGTCGCGGTCCGGCTGACAGCGCAGCGGCTTTTGCTGGCCCGCGATTCGGCTGCGTCCTACAGCCGCCGAACCGGCGCGGCGCGAAGATGGCCGGACATTCACCCCATCCCACCGCAGAAGGAAAACCAGCATGGCCACTCGCAGCAAGCCCGCCAGCAAGACAAGCTCGACCCGGTCGACCCACGCCTCCGCGACCGACGCGATCGCACTGCTGAAAGCCGATCACGCCGAAGTCAAGAAGTGCTTCCAGTCCTATCAGAAGCTGGTCGATGCGCAGGCCGGCGCGTCGGAGCGCCGGGCGCTCGCCGAGCAGATCTGCATGCTGCTCACGGTGCACGCGACGATCGAGGAAGAGATCTTCTACCCCGCGGCCCGCGTCGCGCTCGGTGACGAGGCCGACCTGATCGACGAAGCCGACGTCGAGCATGCGAGCGCGAAGGCGCTGATCGCCCAGATCCAGTCGATGCAGCCGGACGACGATCACTATGACGCCAAGCTCAAGGTGCTCGGCGAGTACATCGACCATCACGTCGGCGAAGAGCAGGACGAGATATTCCCGAAGCTCAAGAAAGCCGGCGTGGATACGAAATCCGTCGGCGCGGCGTTGAACGAACGCAAGCAGGCCCTGATGGCCGAGATGGCCGAACACGCGGAGGCGGCATGAAGGGCGATGCAGTCGCACCGGCAGCGCAGCCGGAATCCGCCGTGGAAACGCCCGAGTCCGGCATCGAGTCCGGCACGCGCGAGGAGCTGATCCGCCAGGCAGCCTATCGGCGCTACCAGGAGCGCGGCGGAAGCGGCAGCGCAAGCGATGCGGAGCAGGATTGGCTCGAGGCCGAGGCCGAGGTCAACCAGTCGTTCGTCGAGTAGCGATCACTCGCCGACCAACGCGGCGAGCCACAAGTCGAGCTCCTCTTTCGCGGCGCCGAGTCCGGTATGGTGGCGTTGCCAGAAGAGCCGCCCTTTCAAGCCCGCGATCTCGGTACTCCAGCGCGCCGCACCCGGGTCGATCGCGAGCAACTCGTCGAGCATGGCCTTCGCGCCGATTTCGTCGCCGGCTTCGAGCAGCGCGAGCCCGCGTTTGTGCATCAGGAAGATGTCGCGCTCGGAGCGCCGGTCGGTCTTCTCGAAGCGTCAGCGCGAGCGAGACCAGCACCACCAGCGCGCCGATCCAGGGCGTGTGCATCAAGCCGAGATGGGTCACGAACATTTCCGGTCACGTTCCGCGGCCGAGCGTCGGCGGCGTCTGCTGCTCGCCGCCGAATGCCGTCAAGTCCACTCCCCGATGGCCGATACCGCTGATGGAAGGGCGTGGTGGAGAGACATCCGCCATCGACAAGAAGATGGCGTGGTTGTTCCTCTGGATGAGTCGGTATCGGCAAGGCCCGCTCGGGCAATGGTTCGCCGCGTCGTTCGCGAGCGTTCCAGTCGACGAGCCCGTCGCAGCGGAATTTCGCGCGCGCCAGCTGCATGCGGTGCTGCGCCTTGCCCCGCTGACGATGCTCGCCAACGCGCTCAATGCGGCCTTGATCGGCGCCGCCTTCTGGAATGTCGCCGACCGTGCGCTCCTCGTCGGCTGGGGATTGGCGGTCGCCGGTGTGGTCGCGCGCGGCATGCGCCTGTGGTGGCGTCTGCGCAACCGCACCGCGCGCCGCAAGGCCTCCCAGCGCGCGCTGCGCCGTGCCGTGCTGCACGCCGGCGTGCTTGCCGGCCTCTGGGGACTGGTGCCGCTGCTGCTGTTGCCGGGTGCCGACGGCGCTCATCAGTTGCTGGTCGCGACCATCACCACCGGCATGATGTGCGCCGGCGGATTCGTCCTCGCCACGGTTCCGGTCGCGGGCACGGTATACGTGCTGATCCTCGGCACGAGTTCGGCGGTGGCCCTGGTGCGTGCCGACTTCCCGCTGGTCTGGCCGGTCGGCATGCTGCTGCTGGTGTATGCCGGCATCGTGATCGCCAGCGTCTGGTTGACCGCGCGGCTCTTCGGCGCTCGATTGGCGGCGGAGACCGATGCACGCCAGCAGAGCGAAGTGATCGGCCTGCTGCTGCGTGACTTCGAGGAGAACACCAGCGACGTGCTGTGGGAGATCGATGCCGAAGGGCGACTCTGCCGCGTCTCGCCGCGGCTGGCCGCGCTGATCGGCGCGTCGGTCGACGAGCTGCGTGCGACGCCGGTGTTCGACCTGCTGCAGCGGCTGGCGCCTGTCGACGAGAGCGGCGCCGGTGCGCTCGAGGCGATCCGCCGCCATCTGCAGGAGGGCACGCCGTTTCGCGACTTGCCTTTGGCCACGCTGCTGCGCGGCACGACCCGCTGGTGGTCGCTGACCGCCAAGCCGTTGATCGATGCCGACGGCCGCCGCGTCGGCTGGCGCGGCGTGGCGCACGACATCACCGAGGCCCAGCACGCCAATCACCAGCTGACCTGGCTGGCGCATTTCGATCCGCTCACCGGCCTCGCCAATCGGCACCAGTTCCGCGTGCAGCTGGCCGCGCTGCTCGCGCCGGCCGCCGGGCCGCCCAAGCCCTGCGCCGTGCTGTGCCTCGATCTCGACCATTTCAAGCAGATCAACGACACGCTCGGCCACGCGATCGGCGACGGCCTGCTGCGCGAAGTGGCCAAGCGCCTGCTCGACGCGACACGATCGAGCGACACGGTGGCCCGGGTCGGCGGCGACGAGTTCGCGATCATCCTGCGCGATGTCTCCGCCGCATCGGAAGCCGAACAGCTCACGCAGCGCCTGCTGGAGGGCCTGCGCGCGCCCTGCGAGGTGCGCGGCTCGCACGTCGCGGCGCGCGCGAGCATCGGCATCGCAGTCGCGCCGCGGGACGGCAGCGACATCGACGCACTGCTGAACCACGCCGACCTCGCGCTGTACGCGGCCAAGTCGGCCGGGCGCGGCGGGTTCAGGCTGTTCGCGCCGCAGATGGCCGCGCTGACGCGGCGCCGGCTGCTGATCGAGCAGGCCCTGCGCGGTGCGCTGGAGCGCGGCGAGCTGTCCATCGTCTACCAGCCGCAGGTCGAGCTCGCCGCCTGGAACGTCACCGGCTTCGAGGCCTTGCTGCGCTGGCGCCATGCCGAGCTGGGCGAAGTCTCGCCGGGCGAGTTCGTCGCGGTGGCCGAGGAAGCCGGGCTGATCCAGGCGATCGGCGCCTGGGTGCTGGAGGAGGCCTGCCGCGAGGCCGCAGGCTGGCCGCAGCCGCTGCTCGTGTCGGTCAACGTCTCGCCGGTGCAGATCCGTTCGCTGGACTTGTGCAGCCTCGCGGCGAGCGTGCTGCGCGCCAGCGGCCTCGCGGCGAATCGCCTGGAGCTGGAGATCACCGAGTCGGTCTTCATGAACGAGGGCGATGCGACGATGTCCGCGCTGCGCTCGCTGCGCGAAGCCGGCATGCGCATCGCGCTCGACGACTTCGGCACCGGTTATTCGTCGCTCGCATACCTGCGGCGCTTTCCATTCGATACCTTGAAGATCGACCGCAACTTCGTCAGCGAGCTGCTGCTGCGGCGCGACATGCGCGCCATCGTCAAGATGATCGTCGGCCTGGCGCAGACGCTGGACATGAAGATCGTCGCCGAGGGTGTCGACGAGCCGGCGCAGGCCAGCGTGTTGTCGCGCTATGGCTGCAGCACGGTGCAGGGCTATCTGATCGCCGAGCCGATGCCGGCCGATCGCATCCCGGCCTTTCTCGCCGCGTGGGCGAACGCGACGCGGCCGGGCGAAGTCAGCGCGGCGGCGACCAGCAGCTTGCCGCTGGCGAGTGCGCAATTGACCGAAGCCTGAAGGCCGCGTCAGGGACATCGGCCGCTGCCTATAATCCCGGCCCTTTTTACTTGGGGCGAGCGTCCCCGGCAAACCATGGGCATCACTGCTTCCACCAGCGCCTCCCTGGCTTCGCAACCCGCGGCCCGCATCGTCGGCTCGCACGGTTACTGCATCGACGGCGATGTCGCCTACCTGAACGCCGACATCGAATGGAGCCGCCACGCCAACGACACACCCGCCTGGGCGCTGCAGCTCTGGGCTCATCCGGCCGAGGCCGCGAGCGAGAGCAGCCCGGTGCTGGTCGCCGAGCTGCCGCTGCAATCCTTCGTCTCGCGAGGCGATGACGTGGCCCACGTCGAAGGCTCCGGCGTCGCGATGCCGCCGGCCGGCACCGAGCCGTACACGATGGTGCTGCAGCTCAGCACCTGGTCGCGCGGCGGCGCCGATCTGGTGCATGACCAGGTCGCCTTCGCGCAGGCCGAACAGTTCGTGCAGCCGCGCCTCCAGCAAGCCGCCTATCGCTTCGAAGGCGACCGGCTGGTGCTGCAGGCCGGGCGCATCGAGAACCCGCGAGCCGCCGACAACCTCAGCGGCAGCCTGGTGCTGGAGCTGTGGGCGCTCGCCGAACCGTATCGCGGCGGTGCGTTCGAAGGCACGTGCATCGGCTCGGCCGCACTCGGCCGCCTCGAAGGCCAGCAGGCCTGGGTCGACGTCGACGTGAGCACCGTCGCGGCGCCGCGGCCCGCGGCGCTTCGGCACTCGAGCCTGATGCTGCGTGAATGGACCGCCGCCGGCTACCTGACACGCGACTACGTCAATGGCGAAGCGCCGGTGCCGGTCGAGGAACAGGCGGCGGCGCCAGCCGCAGAGCCGATCGAAGTCACCGCGGCCGTCGTCGCCGAGACCGGCAGCAAGCCGGCTGCCGAAGCCGTGATCCAGCCCGCTGACGAGCCGCTCGACAAGCCCGCCGCCAAAGCCGCGCCGCAGCCCGCCGGCACGGTCTCGATCAACCGCGCCGATGTCGATCAGCTGACGACCGTCAAGGGCCTGCCGAAGACGGTTGCGAAGGCGATCGTCGCGTCGCGGCCGTTCGGATCGGTCGACGGCCTGCTGGAACTGAAGGGCATGGGCCCGAAGCTGCTGGAGAAGATCCGCCGCTATCTGTCGCTCTGAAGCGGCAGCCGCGGCGCGGGCGGGGGCATGGCTCCCCGCCGGCACCCGCGGTCAGAGCGATCGCACCCGAGGCTTCGCGCTGATCGGGTGAATGGTGCTCAGCGCCAGGCGAACAGCGGCTGCTCGAAATGCGCGACCCGCGTGGCGCGGCCGAGCAGGCACAGCTCGCGGAACTGGTAGAGCAGGGCGGCGGTCGGCGCCGCGATCCAGCTCGCGCCGACCGGCATGCGCAGCACGGGCTGCTCGTGTCCGGGCAGCGTCTCGAGCAGCGGCGCGTCGTCGCGCAGCAGTTCGTCGACCGGGATGCGATGCACGCTCTGCACCTCGTCCGGGTTCGGCAGCAGCCGGTCGCCGCGGCCGGCCCAGACCACCACCGGCGTGATGACGAAGCCGGAGCGGGTCGCGAAGTCGTCGAGCCGCCCGAGGATGGCCGAGGTGTCGACGACGAGGCCGACCTCTTCCGCCAGTTCGCGCAGCGCGGCCTGCTCGGGTGTTTCATCGCCGTCGATGCGGCCACCCGGCAGCGCCCACTGCCCGGCATGGCGGCGCAGCGCAGCCGAGCGCCGCGTCAGCAGCAGTGCGGCGCGGTCGCTCGGACCATCGTGCACGGCCAGGCCTTCGATGTCGGCGCCATGGCCTTCGTCGATGATCGCGAGCGCCACCGCCGCACGCTGCGCGGCGGCGCCGGTGTGCGGGTGGACCTCGAAAGCGGCCAGGCGCTCGCGGATGGCCGATTCCAGGAGGGCGTCGCGCCGCGTCACGGCCGGGGCAGGGGAATGAGCCATGCCCCGGCATTGTGCCGAGAGCCGCCGGTTCAGGCGGCGCTGTCGACCAGCACCAGTTCGGCGTCTTCCAGCGCGGTGACCTTGATCGATGCGACGCCGCTGATCGCCGCGCCGTCGCGCTCGGCCAGGCTCACGCCATCGACCTCCACCGCCCCGGTTGCCGGCACCAGGTAGCCGAGGCGCCGGCTGTCGCCGAAGCTGTATTCCACCGTCTCGCCCTTCTTCAGCGAAGCGCCGAGCACCCGCGCATCGGTGCGGATCGGCAGCGCCTCGTCATCGCCCGCGACGCCGCTGGCCAGCGGCACGAAGCGCCCGGAGCGTTCGCCCTTCGGGAAGGGCTTGGCACCCCAGGCCGGCGGCTCGCCGGCGCGGTCCGGCAGGATCCAGATCTGGAAGATCTTCGTCGTGCCGGGCTCGAGGTTGTACTCGGCATGCCGGATGCCGGTGCCGGCGCTCATCACCTGCACGTCGCCGGCTTCGGTGCGGCCCTGGTTGCCGAGGTTGTCCTTGTGCGTGATCGCGCCTTCGCGCACGTAGGTGATGATCTCCATGTCGGCATGCGGATGCGGCGGAAAGCCGGTGTTCGGGGCGATGGTGTCGTCGTTCCACACGCGCAGCGCGCCCCAGCCCATGCGCTTCGCGTCGCGGTACTCGGCGAACGAAAAGTGGTGCTTGGCCTTCAGCCAGCCGTGGTCGGCGCCGCCGAGGGTGTTGAAAGGTCTGCGTTCGATCATGTTTCTGCTCCTGTGGATGAAGGGCGTCGGCCCCATGCCGGCAAAGATAAGGCGTCTCGATCCATAATGAAATAGACGAGATGGAATGGGATCATTTCCGAAACTGTCATGACCAAGCTGCCGGATTTCGAAGCCTGGGCGGTCTTCGCGAAGGTCGCCGAGACCGGCGCGTTCGCGCGTGCGGCGAGCGAGCTGGGCCTGTCGCAGGCGACCGTGTCGAAGGCCGTCAGCCGGCTGGAGGCTCGGCTCAAGACCACGCTGTTCCACCGCACCTCGCGGCGCATGTCGCTGACCGACAGCGGCCGCGGCGCGCTCGAACGGGCCGCGCGCATCCTCAGCGAAGGCGAGGCGCTGGAGCTCGAGGTCAGCGCGCAATCCCGCACGCCGCGCGGGCTGGTGCGCATCGCCGCGCCGATGTCCTTCGGCATCGAGCATCTCGCGCCGGCCTTGCCGGGCTTCATGGCGCGTTATCCGGAGATCCAGCTCGACGTCAGTTTCAGCGACGAGATCAGCGACCTGGTGGCCGAAGGTTTCGACCTCGCGATGCGCATCTCCAGCCTCGCCGATTCGAGCCTGCTGGCGCGGCGGCTGTGCGGCGTCAGGATCCTGCTGGTCGGCGCGCCGGCCTACTTCGAGGCGCACGGGCGGCCGAGCCATCCGCGCGAGCTGGCCGCGCATCGTGCGTTGCTGTATGCCAATTCGCGCGGCGGCGATGCCTGGCGCTTCAGGCACCGGCGTCAGGGCGAGTTCGCGATCGGGCTCAGCTCGCCGCTGCGCGTAAACAACGCCGAGGCGCTGACACCCGCGCTGCTCGCCGGGCTCGGGGTCGCGCTGCAGCCGGAGTTCCTGGTCTGGCAGGCGCTGAAGAAGGGCAAGCTGGAGAGCGTGATGACCGAATGGGCCGTGCCGCCGATCGCGCTGCACATCGTCACGCCGCCGAGCCGGGTCAGGCCGGCGCGGGTGGAGCTGCTGATCGACTACCTCGCGGCGCAGTTCGAGCGCGCGCCCTGGTCGGCGCAGTGAGACTGTCGGCGCTCTGTGCGCCTCAGGCCAAGCGTTCGCCTTTGCCTATTGCTCGAGGAAGTGGTTGCGCGCCGCTTCGGTGATCGCCACCACGCACGGGTGCGTGATGCGCCGCTCCACCGAGATCGCGAAGTACTCTTCGATCAGATCGGTGGTGTGGCCGACGACCTTGACGCCGTGCTGCAGGCAGATCTCGGCGCTCAGTACCGTCGGCGCCATGAACACGCCGCGGCCTTCCGCGCCGAAGGCGTTCATCAGTGCGGCATCGGCGAACTCGGCCACCGGGCGCGGCCGCAGCCCGCGCTCGGTCAGCCAGACGTCGAGCCGCTGGCGCATCGCCGACGTGGCGCCCTGGATCAGCATCGGCGCCTGGTCCAGGCAGTGCGGGAAGCCGCCCTGCAGCGAGCGCTTCAGCGATGCGGTGGCGAAGAAGCTCATCGTCGTCGTGCCCAGCGGATGGTTGAAAGCCTTCACGCCGAGCTGCTTGCCCATCGCTTCATCGGCGATCACGAGGTCGAGGCGCTGCACCGACATCTGCGCCAGCAGGTCGCGCAGCTTGCCTTCATGGCAGGCGAGGTGCACCGGCTGCGCCAGGGCCAGCGCCGGCTCCAGCAGGCGGTAGGCGATGGCCTTGGGCACCGCATCGGCGATGCCGACGCGGAATTCGACAGCACGCTCGCCGCTGCCGGCATCGCCGAGCGCGGCTTCGAGCTCGGCGCCGAGCGAAAAGATCTGCTCGGCATAACGCAGTGCGGTGCGGCCCTCCTGCGTCAGCTCGAGGCGCCGGCCGCTCTTCTTGAACAGGCTGCAGCCGAGGCGCGATTCGAGCAGCTTGATCTGCGTCGACAAGGTCTGCGGCGTGATGTGCAGCTGCTCGCCGGCGCGCAGGATGCCGCCGGCCTTGGCCGCGGCCCAGAAGTAGTACAGGTGCTTGAAGTTCATCGCCCCGGTTCCGCTGAAAGCTTCGTTTTATGCGAACAGTCGTGCTCTTTAATTCGACTTTACGCGAAGGTCGCCGGCACCTATCTTTGCCTGCTTGCCGCACCCGCCGGATGCGGCCCACGACACCCGGAACGCCATGGAACTGCTGCTCGACCCGAACCTCTGGATCGCCTTCGCGATGCTCACCGCGCTGGAGATCGTCCTGGGGGTGGACAACATCATCTTCATCTCGATCCTGGTCGGCCGCCTGCCGGCGGATCAGCGCGACAAGGCCCGCCGGCTGGGCCTGGGCTTCGCGATGCTGTCGCGGCTCGCGCTGCTGTTTTCGCTCAGCTGGGTGATGGGCCTGAAGACCGACCTGTTCAGCGTGCTGGGGCAGGGCATCAGCGGGCGCGACATCGTGCTGCTGCTGGGCGGCCTGTTCCTGCTCTACAAGGCTTCGCACGAGATCTTCGTCGAGGTGGAAGCGCCCGGCGCGCATGACGCGGCGTCGCCGAACGCGGCTGCGGCCGCTGCCGTCAGGCGCGGCGTGTTCTGGGGTGTGATCGGCCAGATCGCGGTGATCGACATCGTCTTCTCGCTCGACTCGGTGATCACCGCGGTCGGCATGGTCGACCACCTCGGCGTGATGGTGGCCGCGGTGGTCGCCTCGGTCGGCGTGATGCTCTTCGCCGCGAAGCCGATCGGCGACTTCGTCGACCGCCATCCGTCGGTCAAGGTGCTGGCGCTGGCCTTCCTGGTGATGGTCGGCATGGCGCTGACCGCCGAAGCCTTCGACGTGCACGTGCCCAAGGGCTACATCTATGCCGCGATGGCGTTCTCGCTGGCGGTCGAGGCGCTGAACATCCGCGCCCGCGGCAAGCGCCGGCTGGCCCCGCCCGAGGGCGTGGCGCAGTCCTGAGGCCGGGCCTCTTCCTTCGCGCCGTCAACCCCTGCGTGGCCCCAAGTCGGTGTGCGCTATGCGGCGGCGGCGTTGCCCGATGGCGACGAGCGGCCGTCGCTGTAAGTTTCCGTTCAGAAAGCGGTTCCATGCTGCGTCGCAACATGAAGCCGTTGCCGCCCCATTTGAGGTTGGGACTCGAGGATCTGCTCGGGGACCTCTGGCATGCGCGCAGGCGCAGCGACCTCGGGCGCCTGGCCTTGTTGTCCTACTACGAAGTGCGGCGCTGGGCGCGCATGTCCGGCAAGCCCGGGCTGGCCGAACATTCGTCGCAGCTGATCAGCGGCCGGCCATTGGCGGACCGCAATGCCTTCCTGAGCCGGGTCGACATCCTGATCGCGGAACTCGAAAAAGTGCTGGCCGCCGATCGCCGAAGCGTCGAGCAGGACAGCGAATGGCTGCAATACCCGCCTGCGGAAGGCGGGCGTGAGGCCGGGCAGGCAAGCCGCGCCGGTCATTGACGCGGGCGGCGGGCCGCCCTCAAGTCTCGCAAGCCTGCTTCGGCAAGGTTTCGACGGCCCCCCAGGGCTTGCCGTCCGGCATGTGCCGGCGCACAGCGGCCTGCACATGGCCGATCAAATCCTCCTCGCTGAAGGGCTTGCCCAGCACCACGTCGACACCGGCCTGCTGGGCGGCAGCGCGGTGCGTCGCGTCCGCCGCAGTGATCATGATCACCGGCAGGCCGGCCGTCGCCGGCTCGGCTCGCAGGCGGCGCGTCAGCTCGAAACCATCGAGGCCCGGCATGTCGACATCGGTGATCAGCAGGCTCGGCGGGCTCGCCTGGATCATCTGCAGGGCTTCGAGACCATCCGCCGCGAAGCAGACACGATAGGGATGCTGGGCCAGGATGCGCCCGGTCTTGACCCGCACGACCTTCGAATCGTCGGCCACCATGACGACGGGATGCGCGGCGGGATCATCGGCCGGGACCGGTGGCTTTGCCGACGGCGGCGGCACGGCGATGGCCGGTGCCGCCGGTCGCTGGGCGATCGCCGGCGCCGGCGTGGGCGGCGGGATGACCACCGGCGCCGGCGCCGGCGCCGGCGCGGGCGGCGGGACGACCACCGGCGCTGCCTGTCGCGGGATGGCCGGCGGCGCCACGAGGGGCTGCGATGCCGGCTCGCGCGAGGCCGGCGTCCGCGCCACCACGATCGGCGCGAGTTCGACCGGCGCGCGAGGCTTCTCGGCCTCCGCCGGCGGCTCGACGCGGCGCCGTGCATCGGCGCGGGCCGCCTGCTGCTCCGCGATGCGCTGGCGGCTCGCCTCCCGGACGGCGGCCTCGCGCGCGGCACGCCGTTCGTCCTCCGCGCGTTCGAATTCGCGCTGCGCGCGCTCCTTGAGCAGGGCCGCCTGGGTTTGCTGGGCGTGGCGCAGCAGCAGCCAGCCCACGACGAGGCAGCAGGCCAAGCCGCCGACCAGCCAGTACAAGAGATTCATGACAGCAGCATCCATCCCATCGAAGCGGCGAGGATAGAGGACCCGCGGAGCGAGGCTCGCCACTCCCCGATTTCGACCGCCGCCGGCGCAGCTTGACCTGAATCTCGTGGGTCTGTACTCAATGGTGCACCCGACGGCCTTCGGCCGGTCCCGCCAAGCGGGAGCATGAGCACTTGGGGCAGCCCGGCGTGCTCACTGCGCCGCGGTAACAGGCCCCATCGGCCCGCGCGCCACAGCGCGCCGGACTTCGGCCAGCAGGATCGCGACCTCGAAATCCGACTTTTCGATCAGCCGCTGCACGCGGCCGTGCAATTGCTCGCGCTCCTGCGCCGACATGCGTTTGGCGGTGAGCACGATGATCGGAATATCGGCGGTGTCCGGCTGGCTGGCGAGCGCCTCGATCACGTCGAAGCCCGAGACCTGCGGCATCATCAGGTCGAGCACGATCAGCGCGGGCCGGCTGCGCCGCACCGATTCCAGCGCCTCCTGGCCGCCATAGGCATTGGCGCAATCGAAGCCCGCGGCCCGCAGGTGTTTGCCGACGATGTTCACCGCACCCGGATCGTCGTCGACGATCAGCACCCGGCCGTGTGTCGTGGCCGGCCGCAGGCCCATCGCGCCGAGCGCGGCGAGCAAGTCCTCCTTCGCCACCGGCTTCGTCAGCACCTGCGCCGCGCCAAGCGCGAAGCCGCGCCGCAATTCGTCGGTGACCGAGACGATGACCACCGGGATATGGCGCGTCGCCTCGCGCTCCTTCAGGCGCGACAACATCTCCCAGCCGTCCATGCCGGGCATCAGCACGTCCAGCAGGATGGCGTCGGGCTGCAGCTGTTCGGCCCGCTGCAGGCCGCGCTGCGCGTCGAGCGCGATCTCCACCCGGTAGCCATGGGCCTGCAGCTGGGTGCGCAGCAGCTCGGCCGAGCGCGGATCGTCGTCGATCACCAGCAGGCTGGCAGCCTGGCTGCCGGGCGCTGCATCCGGCAGCGGGCGCGGCAGCAGGGCGCCGAGCGCCGGTCCGGCCGCGGCGGCCGGTGACGCATCGAGATCGCGCCACGGCAGCCACACCATGAAGGTCGAGCCCTGGCCGACCACGCTGCGCGCCTTCAGCGCGCCGCCATGCAGTTCGCACAGCCGTTGCACCATCGTCAGCCCGAGGCCGGTCCCGACCTGTTCGCGCGTCAGCGAAGAATCGATCTGCACGAAGGGCTGGAACAGCTTGCGCAGGCCTTCGGGCGCGATGCCGATGCCGCTGTCGCGCACTTCGATCTCGAGCCACCTGGCTTGCGCGCGGCTCTGCGCGGGCGGCGGGAAGAAGCGCGTGATGCGGTCATCGACGATCGCATCCATCGCCTCCCGGCCGACGCGGCGCAGCTGCAGCGAGACGGTGCCGCCGGCCGGCGTGAACTTGATCGCGTTGGCCAGCAGGTTGGCCAGGATCTGCTTGAGCTTGCGCGCGTCGAAGAGGGCGCTGCCGAGGCCGGGCGCGTTGTCCTCCTTCAGCCGCACGCGGCGCGCCGCGGCCTGGTGGCGCACGATGACGATGCTGCTCGCGGCGATCGCGCTCGGCAGTTCCGGCGCGAGATCGAGCGACATCTGCCCGGCCTCGACCTTCGACAGATCCAGCACGTCGTTGATCAGCGACAGCAGGTGCTTGCCGCTGCTGTGCACGTTGCCCACGAACTCGCTCTGCTCCGCCGTCAACGCGCCGGCCATGCCGTCGCGCAGGATCTCCGAGAAGCCGATGATCGCGTTCAGCGGCGTGCGCAGCTCGTGCGACATGTTCGCGACGAACTCGCTCTTCATGCGCGTCGCATGCTGCAGCTCGGCGTTCTTGCGTTCGACGTCGGCGCTGCGTTCGCGCAACTCCTCGGCCAGCCCCCCGAGGCCGGCCAGCTGCTTCAGGTTGTGCAGCGCGACGCCGAGCTGCGCGCCGAGGCGATCGACGAACGCACGTTCACGCTCGCTCAGGCGCGCCGTCGCCGCGAGCACCAGCACCCCGAGCAGCTCGCCATGGTGGGCGATCGGGCACAGCAGCATCGCGGCCGGCTGGATGCGCGCCAGGCCGCTGTCGATCACCAGGCCGCTGGCCGCGTCGAAGCCTTCGATGTAGACCGGCTGGCCGCGCATCGCGGCGCTGCCCACGGCCCCTTCGTCGAGGCGCAGGATCGGCTTCACGTCGGCCGGCGCGGCACGCGTGGCCGCGAGCTTCAGGCTGCCGCCGAGCTCCTCGTGCAGGTAGAAGGCCGAGGCCGGGAAGAGGCCGCTTTCCGCCAGCAGCGCCAGGCTGCCGTCCAGCACCAGCTGGCGCTCGCTCTGCGCGTTGTACAGGGTCAGCGCCCGGGCATGCAGCGCATCGTAGCGGCGCTCGCTGCGGGCGTTGGCCTCGGCCGACTGGCGCGCCCGCGCATCGCCGTACAGCCGCCAGGCGGCGAGCGGCAGCAGCACCGCGAGGCCGCAGGCGAGCGCCGCGAAGGTCAGCTCGGCGGTGCGCTGGCGCTCGATCTCGATCACCTCCCGCTGCGCGAGCAGGCCGCGCTCTTCGCTTTTCAGCGCGGCGAAGAGGCTGCGTGAGCGATCGCGCGTGGCGGCGCCGTCTTCCAGGCGTTGTTCGAGCGTCATGCGGCCGCCCGCCTGCAGGCTGGACTGGGTGGCGCGCAGATTGTCGACGCGCTGTTCGATCAGCTTCCGCAAGGCCGAGATGCGGCGCTGCTGGGAGGGGCTGTCGATCGTCAGTTCGGCCACTTCGTCGAGGCTGCGTTCGAGTTCGGTGGTGGCGTTTTCGCGCTGCTGCACGAAGCGCGGATCCATCCCGATCATGAAACTGCGCTGGCTCGATTCGGCCTGGAACAGCTGAGCCTCGGCCTCGCCGAGCGCGCTCATCACCGCATGCGTGTGGGCGACGAAGGTGGTGGCCTGCACGCTCTGCTGCGTGAACTTCCAGGCGATGCCGAGCAAGGCCAGCAACGCGATCGCTGCCAGGCCGAACCCGGCCATCAGGCGAGGCGGAGAGAAATTCATTCGATATCCCAACGGCGGGCCGATAGCGCCGGCCCGGGTCCCACCGCTGGTCATGCCGCGGCCTTGTCGAATGATCTTATCGGCGCGCTTTGCGCCGAAACCGCTGGCGCTGGCCGGCCGGTCTGCAATGCGCGCGAAACGATGCGCTGCGCAGACGCCGGCCGGCCGCGCGGCGCCTCTCGCGCCGCATGCCGTTTCGCGCAGTTTGCCGCACCGTCTCTATCAAGTGCGGCAGTCATCAGCCGAAAAAGACGCGCAAGGGAGAATGTCAGACCGGTCCTGCACACCGTGGCGGCCGGCGCCGTTTGGACAACAAGAAACAAGACCTCGCGCCGCGGCGGCTGCAATCCGCGGGCGATGACCAGCATGCAACAGCCCCGCAACCGCCCGATCGAGCCTCTTCTTCTTCAACGCAGCGTCTGCCTGACTCAATGACGCCCGATCTGTTCGCGACCCTGCTGATGCATCCGTCGGCACCGCTGCTGCGCGGGCTGTGCTTCGTCGCTGCGCTGATGCTGCTGTGGCTGGGCGGCGAGGTCAGCAGCGCGGCGCGCCCGCGTGCCTCGCAGCCGGGTGTCGGCGCGGGCATCGCCGCGGCCGTGCTGGTGGCGCTGGCGCTGTGGTGGCCGGGGCAGTTCGTCGGCGCGACGCGGGCAGCCCCCGGTCCCCCGGGCATCGTGCCGCTGTTGTCCGGACTGCTGGCGACGGCCGCGGCCTATGCCGGCCGCAGTGCGGCACTGCGGCTGATGCGCAAGCCGCGCCTGAGGTTTGCCGGGCCGCTGCTGGCGACCTTCATCGCGTCCGCGCTGTACTCGGGTCTCGCCACGTCGGTCTTCGAGACGCTGACCGCCCTGACCGGCCCCGCCGGAGCCTGCGGCGCGCTGCTGCTGCTGGTTGCGGCTCTGATCGGCATCCATCTGCACCCGAAGAGCTTTCGCCTGGCGCGTACCTGGCGGCTGCTCAGCGTGCCGGTGATCGCGCTGATCGTCACCGTCTGCGCGGAGCCGCCCGCCGGCCATGACCTGGCGCGCCCGCTGCCCTGGGCCGATGCGCTGCCGATCGGCTTCGTCGTGCTGCTCTCGCAGGTGCTGCTCAACGCGCTGGTGCGGGTGCGCAAGTCCTCCGGCCGGTCATTGGTGATCCCGCCGGCCGACCCGCCCGCGGTGGATGCCTTGACGCAGCTTCCGACACGTGCCCATTTCGAACGAAAGCTGGGTTCGGCGATGAGGAAGTGCGACGACGGCAAGCGCCGCCTCGCCTTGCTCTTCATCGATCTGGACGGCTTCAAGCCGGTCAACGACACCTATGGCCATCGGGTCGGGGACGCGGTGCTGAAGCAGGTCGGCCGCCGGCTGCAGGGCATGTCGCGCGGCCGCGATATCGTCGCTCGCGTCGGCGGCGACGAATTCCTGCTGCTGCTGTCGCAGGTCGATTCCGACGAGACGGTCGAGAACGTCGCGAAGCGGGTGATCGAAGGCCTGAGCCAGAGTTACGCGGTCGAACAGCGCGACGTCACGATCTCCTGCTCGGTCGGCATCGCCTTCTATCCCGCCGATTGCAGCCTGGTGCGGCTGATCTCGCGCGCCGATGCGGCGATGTACGCGGCCAAGCGCGCCGGCGGCTCGACGCATTGTTTCTTCGAGCCGTCGATGGAAGTCGACACGGGAGACGGCTTCGAGCTGCTGAACGACCTGCGCAAGGCCCTGGCCGGCGACGAGCTCGAGCTCTACTACCAGCCGAAGATCGACGCGAAGAGCGGCAAGGTGACCGCCGCCGAGGCGCTGCTGCGCTGGAACCACCCGACGCGCGGCCAGCTGACGCCCAATCTCTTCATCCCGCTGGCCGAACGCTCGGGCCTGATCACCGCCTTGGGCAACTGGGTCATCGAGGACGCCTGCCGGCAGGGCCGGGTCTGGCGCAATGCGGGGCTGCGCATGCGTGTGGCGATCAACCTGTCGCCGCTGCAGATGCGGCGCGAAGGCATCGTCGCGGAGATCGCCGGCGCGCTCGAGCGGCACCGCATCCACCCTTCGTTGCTGACCTGCGAGATCACCGAGTCGGTCGCGATGGAAGACACCAAGTCGACGCAGGAGACCTTCCGCCAGCTCGGCGAACTCGGCACGCATTTGTCGATCGACGACTTCGGCACCGGCTATTCGAGCCTGAGCTACCTGCGCCAGCTGCCGGCCGAGGAGCTCAAGATCGACCGCAGCTTCATCATGGATCTGCAGCACAGCGCGGATGCGCGCGCGGTGGTCGATGCCGTGGTCAAGCTGGCGCACGCGCTCGGGCTGAAGGTGGTGGCCGAGGGCGTGGACAACGAGCAGCAGCGTCAGATCCTGGTCGAACTCGGCTGCGACGAACTGCAGGGCTATCTGTTCGCGAAGCCGATGTCGGCGCGGGCGCTGCTGTTGTGGGCCGTCAGCGACGGCGACACGAAGTCCGCGGCGTTCCGCGCGTCGCTGTTCGGCGAGACCAAGCAGGTGTAGCCGGCGCGTCGACCGCGGCCGGCCTTTCGATCTCCCACTTGCGGACAAGACGGGCCTCTCCCAAAAGATAGATGCCGGGCGGGCCGGCGTTCGCCATAGTCGCTGGATTGCGCAGCACCGGGAGCCCCGTCGATGAAGTCATTCGTCCACCTCGGCCAGGCCAGGGGCGCGGCCGATTGACCGCGGCCGACCCGGCGGCTGCAGCGCCGCCTGCGCCTCCTCCTCCCAGCGAGCCGCCTGCGCCCCCGCCCCCACCGGCGCCGAGGCGCTGGCCCATGGTGGCGCGCATCGCCTTGCTGGTGGTGCTGGTCGCGCTGGTCTTCGTCATCACCGAGCACTGGGAGCGATGGACCGGTGCCGCCGGCCGCCAGCGCACCGACGATGCCTTCCTGCAGACCGACATCACGCCGCTCGGCGCCAAGGTCTCGGGCTATGTGCTCGAAGCGCCGGTCGGGGATTTCACGCCGGTGCGGCGCGGGCAACTGCTGGTGGCGCTGAGGGCGGACGACTACCGGGCCCAGGCCGCGCAGCAGGAGGCCAACGTCGCAGCCGCGGAAGCGGCGCTGGCGAACAACGCGGCGCTGGCCGAGCTTCAGCGCGCGAACATCCGTGCCGCGAAGGCGGTGATCGCCGGTGCCAGCGCGGTGCAGGCGCGCAGCCGCCGCGAGGCCGCGCGGCAGCGCCGCCTCGCGGGCGACGGCTCGGGCACCGAGCAGGCGCTGGAGACGGCCGATACCAGCGAGCAGCAGAGCATCGCCCAGCTCGAGCAGGCGCGGGCACAGCTGCTCGCGGCCGAGCGCCAGATCGGCGTGCTCGCGGCCCAGCGCCAGCAGTCCGAGGCGGCGCTGGCCGGCGCACGCGCCAGCCGCGATCTGGCCGCGCTGAACCTCGGCTACACGCAGATCGTCGCGCCCGACGACGGCGTGACCGGGCAGCGGCAAGTGCGCGTCGGGCAGTACGTCTCGGTCGGGCAGCAGGTGGCGGTGGTCGCCGCATTGCCGCGCATCTGGGTCATCGCCAACTTCAAGGAAACGCAGATCCGCAACATGCGCGCCGGCCAGTCGGCGACGATCACGGTCGATGCCTTCCCGGGGCGCGAGCTGCACGGCCACGTGCTCGGCTTCGCGCCCGGCACCGGCTCGCAGTTCGCGCTGCTGCCGCCGGACAACGCCACCGGCAACTTCACCAAGGTCGTGCAGCGCGTGGCGGTGAAGATCTCGGTCGACGACGACCCCGCGCTGCGCGCGCTGCTGCGACCCGGCCTGTCGGTCATTGCCAGCGTCAGGACCGGGTCATGAGACAGCCTGTGTCAACCTGGCGGCGGGCCGAGCGCCGGGCCGCCATCGGCCAGAGGCCGATGGCCTTCGGCAGGCACAGACAGTCCGCAGGGACTGTCTGTGTCCGGCCTCAGTTCGCCAAGCCGGCC